>Ga0187893_10000267_pt1 | contig 134500 bp, 113 predicted proteins | sample MA1701074metaG_FD_139574 | JGI IMG/M metagenome (GOLD analysis project Ga0187893, IMG submission 139574) | White microbial mat communities from a basaltic lava cave in the Kipuka Kanohina Cave System on the Island of Hawaii, USA - MA170107-4 metaG ...
CGGCGCCCCGATCGCGCACGAGGATCACGCGCGGCGGGCGTGCTGGGCGGCGCTGCACCTGAGCGACGAGCTCAGGCGCTACGCGCGCGAGCTACGCCGCGAGCGGGGGCTCAGCTTCGCCGTGCGCATGGGGCTCAACTCGGGCGAGGTGGTGGTGGGGAGGATCGGCGACGACGTGCGCATGGACTACACGGCGCAGGGCCATACCGTGGGGCTCGCGGCGCGCATGGAGCAGCTCGCCGAGCCCGGGCGAGTCTACCTGACCGAGCACACCGCGGCGCTGGTCGAGGGCTACTTCCGCCTCGAGGACCTCGGCGCCTTTGACATTCCGGGCGTGCAGGCGCCGCTCCGTGTCCATGAGCTCGGCGGTGTGGGTGCGCCGCCGGGCAAGCGCTCGCGGCTGCACGCTGGCACCAGCGCGCGGCAATGTGGGCGAGACGCACCGATCACGGTGAGGCTCGGCGACACTGGGAGCGCGTGCGCGCGCTCGTGAAGGGGACACCTACGCCCGAGGCGGCAGGGCTCGGCGCTGCGGCGTGACGAGGCCACGACGGTGTTCGAACGGGCGCTCGCCCTCATTCGGGAGCATCGGGTCAATGTCACGTTCGAGGCGGCGTATCTTGCCGGCCTCGCCGACGCGCATCTCGGTCGCGGTGAGGCGGAGCGCGCCCGGACCCTGGCCGAGGAGGCGGTCGCGGCGGCCGGAAGGTGCGGCAGCCGCTTGAACGAGATCGGGGCTTACCTCAGCCTGGCGCGGGCGCACCTGGGAGCCACGGGCGCGGCGGCGAGGAGCGAGATCGAGGCGGCGCTCCCGCGGGCCGAAGCCCTCATCGAGCAGACCGGTGCAGCGGCCACCGCGCCCCGGGTCCGTCTCGCGCGCGCCGAGCGACGCGACTTGGCGCGGCCTCGATGGCTGCGGTACGCCGGACCATGCTCCGCCACGTAGGTTTGGCTCAGATAGCGGTCGAAACGCTCGCTCAGGTCGGCCGGGAGGCCCTCGAACATGCCACAGAGCTCGAGGATCGGGTCGTCTGCGACGGGCCGGGTCAGCGCTCGGACGGCGAGGCGAATCGCCCGCGATTTCGTCCAGCCCCGCTCGCGCGCCCAGCTCTCGAGGCGGGCAAGGTCGGTGTCCTCGAGGTACACCTGGATGGGCCGTCGCATGATCCGACAGATTACTGCGGTGTGCCGGCGACCCCGCCGGCGTGATCAGCCACGCGCTGCTGTCGTCTTCAATCGGCTGGACGGCGGGTCTACGAGAAACACCGATTGACACTCGGTGTTCCTCGGCCGTAGCATTCTTCCTGTGACTGCCCGTAGGCCTCTGCCGCTTCTGGGCGACCTCGAGCGAGCCGTGATGGACCACCTCTGGACCGACGGCCCGGCCGATGTGAAGGCCGTCTACCAAGCGGTCGGTCGTCCGCGGCGGATCACGCTCAACACCGTCCAGTCCACCGTGGAACGGCTCTACCGGAAGGGCCTGCTCGAGCGCGGCAAGGTGAGCCACGCCTACGTCTATGCCCCGCGGCTCACGCGCGAGGAGTTCGGCGCGCGGATCATGCACGAGCTCGTCCGCGACCTGCTCGGTGGCACGATCGAGCCTGTCCTCGCCGCGTTCGTCGACTTGACCGCGCGGACCGGTGGTGACGAACTTGCTCGTCTCGAACGCCTGGTTGCAGCGCGACGAGGGCGCGGTTCGCGATGATGCCGACGCTGGCACTGCTTCAGCTCTCGCTTCTTGCCGTGGTTGCGCTGGCGCTGCTCGGTTCCATGACATCGGGGGTCCTGTACCTCGCTCTGCGGAACCGGCTCGCGCGGTGGGCGCCCGCACCGCGGGCTACGGCACTTCTTCTCTGGTCGATCACACCGGCAGTGCTCGGACTCTCGCTCACCGCGCTCTGCTTCCTTCCTTCATTGCTCGCGGTGCTCGGGGTCGGCGTTGGGGATCACTGTGTGGCCCACCCCGATCACCACGTTCACCTCTGTCTGATGCATCCACCCCGGGATACCGGGAGCTGGATCGGCTGGGTGACGCTCTTCGCGGTCGGTGCGCTGGTGGCCGTCGTGTGCGGGCACCACGCTCTCTCGTTGCGACGAGGCCAGCACGTGTTGAAGGCCCTTCTCGCGGATGCCGACGTGGAACCGACCGGTCGCGTGGCGTGGGTTCGCTCTCCGGCGCCGCTTGCCCTGACCGTCGGGATGCTGAGGCCGCACGTGGTCATCGCCAACACGCTCCGCTGGCGCCTTCCGCACCGACTCCTGAGGGCGGTCCTGGAGCACGAAGCGGCGCACCAGCGCCGCGGGGACGTCCTTCGGAAGACGGTCGCGTCCGTGTTCGCGCTCCTCCACTGGCCTGCGGTCCGAAGACGCCTTCTCGACGACTTGAGCCTTGCCTGTGAACAATCCGCCGATGCGGAAGCGGCCCGGAGACTTCAGGATCCCCTGCTCGTCGCCGAAGCCATTCTTGCCGTCGAGCGTATCGCGGGAGGTCACGTCAGCGGTCCGCTCGCGATGGCGACTCCCTTCGGCGGTCCCTGTCTCACCGCCCGTGTCGAGGCACTTCTCCGGCCACGCCCTCCCGTTGGCCCGATTCGAGTCCACTTCTTGCTGGCAGCCGTCGCCGCGGCGGGCTTCTTCGTCGCCGAGCCGCTCCATCATCTCGTGGAAACCCTACTGACGCCCCTGGCGCGATAGGAGAACGGATATGCGTCTGCAGCGTCGCGACGCTTCGAGCGAAACACCGACCGTGCGTCGGTGTTTTGTCGCGTCCGTCTCGCTCGCATCTGCGTTTCTTGCGCTGCCAGCGGCGGCTGGAGCCGAGGCGGTGGCATTGACCGAGGAGGTGGCGGTTGCGTTGGCGCTCTCTCGGCCTGCCGTTGACGACGTGGCCGAGGGCCGCATCGCCCTGGCCTCCGCCGACCGGGAGCGCATCCGCCGGTGGCCGAACCCCGTGCTGTCGTTCCAGCACGAGGAGACCGACGGGCAGAGTGGCACGACCGAGGACTACGCGTGGGTGTCGCAGACGATCGATCTCGCTGGCCGTCGTCGGACCCGGGCCGCGGCTGCCCAGCACCGGGTGGCCGCCGCGCGCGCCGAAGGAGAGGGGATGCTCGCGAGCCGGCGTGCCGCGGTGCGTGCGCGCTTCTACGAAGCGCTCCTGGCGCAGGAGAGCGCGGCTGCGCTCGCGGCGTGGCTCGAGAAGGGAGCCGGCGTCGAACGCATCATCCGGAAGCGTGCGCAGGCCGGCGAGGCATCCGGGTACGATCGTCGCCGCTTCGAGCGGGAACAGACGAGCGTGCGTGCCCGCCTCGCGACGACGACGGCGGCACTCGGCCGGTCCCGTGCCGTGCTTGCCGGCCTCGTCGGTGAGCGGGACGGCTCCGGCGCGCCCTGGCACGCGCTTGCCGGAGCGCTGCGCCCGAGCGCCGAACTGACGCCGCTCGCCGAGCTGCTCGCGCGCCTGCCGGATCGAGCCGATCTGCGCGTGCTCTCGGAGGCGCAGCGCGCAGCCGCGCTCGACCGCCGTGCGGCGGGACGGTGGTGGCTTCCCGACCTCACGGTCGGCGCGGGCGTGAAGACCGTGGACGCAGATCACGAACGGCTGTTCGGACCGTTCGTCAGTGCGTCCGTTCCGCTCCCGTTGCTCAACCAGGACCAGGGCGACACCGGCGACGCTACGGCGCGCCTTCGCGTGAGCCGCGGGGAACACCAGCTCGCTCTCGGGGTGGCGGAAGCGGAGGTGCGTGGACTCTGGGTCGAGACCACCGAGCTCATCCGCGCGGCCGCCGCCTTTCGCACCGACGCCGTCGAGCCCTCGAGGGCGCTCGTCCACACGGCGGAGCGAGCCTACCAGGCCGGCGAGATGGAACTCCTGGGGCTCGTCGACGCGTATCGCGGTGCACTCGACGCCGAGCTTCAGGCGCTCGAGCTGGAGATGAGCGCCCGGCAAGCGTGGATCGAGCTCTCCCGCACCACCGGAGCAGACCCATCATGACCAACACCGTCCGCGCAGGCCGCGCCATCCTTCTCCTTCTCGCCCTCGGGTGCCACCGCCACGACAGCGCCACCGAGGACACCCGCGCCGGGGAGAGCGGGACGCATTTCGCCGAGCATACCGAGCTCTTCGTCGAGTTCCCGACGCTCGTCGTGGGGGTCGAGTCTGCCTTCGCCGCGCACGTCACCCGGCTCGATACCTTCAAGCCGCTCGGCGCCGGGCGCGTGACCGTCGTGCTCTCCGGCAACGAAGCGCCCGAGGAACGCTTTGCGGTCGATGCGCCGAGCGTCGCGGGGATCTTTCGGCCCATCGCGCTGCCGGAGCACGCAGGTCCACGCGACCTCACCGTCCTGATCGATGGGGAGGGGCTGCGCGATCGGCATGAGCTCGGGCGCTTCCAGGTTTTCGAGGATCTACGAGGTGCAGAGGCTGCCAAGGGCGAGGAGACGCCCGAGGCGCCCGCGATCACTTTTCTCAAAGAGCAGCAGTGGCGCATCCCGTTCGCCACGGCTGCCGTCGACGAGCGACGGCTCCGTCCATCCTACCGGGCGCACGGCGTCCTGCGTGCCCGCGCCGATGGCGAGGCGCGCCTGGCGGCCCCGGTCACCGGACGCCTTGTCACCAGCCCCGCTGATGCGCCGACGATCGGGATGACCGTGACGCCCGAGACCGTCCTTGCCGTGATCGCGCCGCGGCTCTCCGCCGACACGGATCCCGCGGAGCTCGAGCGCGCCGTGTCGCGTGCGCAGCGCGATCTCGATCTGGCGCGCAAGGAACGCGCCCGGCTCGAGGGCCTCTATCGCGGCGAGGCCGTGCCCGAGCGGCGGCTGCTCGAAGCGCGCCACGGCGAGAAGGACGCCGAGGCGGACCTCGAGACGGCAGCCCACCGGCTGCAACAGTACCAGGGCATCCACCGGACGGGTGGAAGCGAGCCGGCGGGACGCATCACGCTCCGCTCGCCCATTCCGGGCATTCTCGTGCAAGTCCGCGTCGCGCCGGGAGAGTTCGTGGAGGAGGGAAGGGCGCTCTTCGACGTCGTCGACCTCGATCGCCTCTGGCTCGAGACGCACATTCCCGAAGCGAGCGTTGCGCACACGCGCGCGGCCACGGGTGCGTGGTTCGAGGTGGATGGCTTCACCACGCCCGTCGAGATCGATCCTCGGTACGGCGGCCGAGTCGTTTCCAGAGGTGGCGTGGTCGACCCCGAGAGCCGGACGACGACGCTGATCTTCGAGGTCCCGAACGCCGACCATGTGCTCGCCGTCGGCATGTTTGCCCACGTGCACGTGCTCACCGGCGGGAGCGTAACGGGACCCGCGATCCCGAGGTCCGCCGTCGTCGACGACGCCGGGCAGAGCGTCGCCTACGTCGAGCGCGGTGGGGAGAGCTTCGAGCGCCGGCCCCTGACGCTCGGTATTCGCGATGGTGAGTTCGTCCAGGTCCTCGAAGGTCTCGCGCCGGGCGAGCGCGTGGTCACCCGCGGCGCCTCCTACATCCGGCTCGCCGCGGCCTCGGGCGCGGTTCCCGCACACGGTCATGCCCACTAACGATGATTGATCGCATCATCCAGTGGTCGCTCGGCAATCGCGCGCTGGTTCTCATCGGCGCTGCGCTCCTGCTCGCCTGGGGGAGCGTCGAGGCCGTCCGGATGCCCGTCGATGTGTTCCCCGATCTGACCGCGCCGTCGGTGACGGTCATCGCCGAAGCGCACGGCATGGCTCCGCAGGAGGTCGAGTCCCTCGTGACCTTTCCCATCGAAACCGCGCTCAACGGCGCCGCCGGCGTGCGGCGGATCCGCTCGTCGACCGGGGTCGGGATCGCCGTCGTCTGGGTCGAGTTCGATTGGGGCACGGACATCTACCAGGCGCGGCAGATCGTCGCCGAGAAGCTGCAGCTGGCAGCGGGGTCGCTGCCGCCGCATCTCGAGCGGCCGGTGCTCGCCCCGGTGTCGTCCATCATGGGCGAGATCATGTTCATCGCGCTGACCTCCGATCGGCACTCCTCGCTCGAGCTCAAGACCACCGCCGACTGGGTTCTTCGGCGACGGCTCCTTGCCGTTCCTGGGGTGTCCCAGGTCGTTCCCATCGGGGGCGACACCAAGCAATACCAAGTCGTCGCAGACCCGGAGCGCCTCGCCGCCTATCGCATCGGCATCAACGAGCTCGTCGAGGCGCTTCGCGCAACGAATGAGAACACGTCGGCCGGCTTCTATCAGGACGGTGGTCAGGAGTACCTGATACACGGCGTCGGCCGCGTCGTCTCGGCGGAGGACATCGCCGACACCTTCGTGGTCGACCGAGGCGGCCAGCCGGTGCTCGTTCGTCACCTTGCGACCGTGGAGATCGGGCCCGCGCTCAAGCGCGGCGACGGCTCGCGCAATGGGCAGCCCGCCGTCATCCTCGGCATTCAGAAGCAGCCCGGCGCGAACACCCTCGAGCTCACCGAACGATTGGACGCCGTGCTCGAGCAGCTCCACGAGACGCTTCCCGCCGGGATGGCGATCGACCGTCACATCTTTCGCCAGGCGGACTTCATCGAGGTTGCGGTGCACAACGTGACGGCGGCATTGCGCGACGGGGCCCTGCTCGTCGTCGTGATCGTCTTTGCCTTCCTCGTGAGCTGGCGGGCGACAGCCATCACCGTGCTCGCCATCCCGCTCTCGCTCGTCACCGCGGTCCTCGCTCTCCGGGCCCTTGGCGCCACGATCAACACGATGACGCTCGGCGGCATGGCCATCGCGGTGGGCGCGCTCGTCGACGACGCCATCATAGACGTCGAGAACGTCCTTCGCCGCTTGCGCGAGAATGCCGCGCGGCCGCCTGCGATCCGCAGAGGACCGCTCAACGTGGTCTTCGAGGCGAGCAAGGAGATTCGCGGCTCGATCGTCTTTGCGACACTCATCATCCTCCTCGTCTTCCTCCCACTCTTCTTCCTCGCCGGGGTGGAGGGGCGACTCCTTCGCCCGCTGGGCTTTGCCTACGTGGTGTCTTTGGCGGCATCCCTGGCCGTGGCCCTCACCGTGACCCCGGCCCTCTGCGGCGTCCTGCTTCGTTCCGGCGCCTCGTACGGCGGCCACGAAGGACGGCTCGTCCTGTGGCTGAAAGCCCGTTACGAACGGATCCTCGCGCACACCCTGTCGCGCTGGCGCGCCGTGAGCGCGGTGGCGCTCGTGGGCCTGGGCGTCGCCGTCCTGGGGCTCGCAACCGCCGGCCGCGCATTCCTCCCGGACTTCAACGAGGGTACGCTCACGATCAGCGTCGTCACGCTCCCCGGGACGTCCCTGCATGACTCGGGCGCGCTCGGACGGCTGGTCGAGGAGATCCTCCTCGAGCAGCCGGAGGTGGTAGCCACGGCTCGCCGCACCGGCCGCGCCGAGCTCGACGAGCATGCGCAGGACGTGAACGCCTCGGAGATCGACGTCGGGCTTCGGATGAAGGATCGCTCGAAGGAGGAGTTCCTGACCGGTCTCCGCCGGGCGCTCTCCGTCGTGCCTGGGACGAACATCACCATCGGCCAGCCGATCTCACACCGCATCGACCACATGCTCTCCGGCACGCGGGCCAACGTCGCCGTCAAGATCTTCGGCGAGGATCTCTTCGAGCTCCGGCGCCTGGCCGAGCAGGTGCGGCGCGCCATGCAGGCGATCCCGGGCGTGGTCGACCTGTCCACCGAGCAGCAGACGGACATCCCGTTCCTCACCGTCAAGTTCGACCGGCCCGCCATCGCACGGTACGGGCTGCGGATTCGCGACGTGACAGAGGCGATCGAGACCGCCTTTGCCGGGCAGGCCGTATCGCGCGTTCGGGAAGGGGAGGCCGCCTTCGATCTGCTCGTCCGCTATCCCGAGCGCATGCGTGCCGATCTCGAGAGCATTCGCGAGCTGCGGCTCACCACCCCGAGCGGCGCCGAGCTGCCGCTCCATGCCCTCGCGGAGGTGCGCAAGGACCAGGGACCGAACAGCATCAGCCGCGAGAACGTGCAGCGAAAGATCGTCGTGATGTGCAACGTCGCCGGGCGCGATCTCGGCAGTGTCGTCGCCGACATTCAGACGGCCGTCGCCCGCACGGTCGCGCTGCCCCGGGGCTATCACATCGAGTACGGCGGCCAGTTCGAGAGCGCTGCGGAAGCCTCGCGGACGCTCCTCATTCTCGGAGCCCTCGTCACGGCCGGCATCTTCGCCCTTCTCGTGCTCGCGCTCGGCTCGAGCCGGGATGCCGTCGTCGTCCTCGTGAATCTTCCGCTCGCCTCGTCGGCGGGGTGGTCGGCGTCTCTCTCTCGGGTGGCGTGCTCTCCGTCGCCTCGCTGATCGGCTTCATCACCCTCTTCGGCATCGCCACGCGAAACGGCCTCATGCTCGTCTCGCACATCCGGCATCTGCTCGAGGTCGAAGGTGTCACGGATTTCACCGAGGCCGTCAGGCGAGGCTCCCTCGAGCGCTTGGCGCCCATTCTGATGACCGCCCTGGCCGCGGGCCTGGCCCTCGTCCCCCTTGCACTAGAAGCAGGGCAACCGGGCAGCGAGATCCAGGCCCCGATGGCGATCGTCATCCTCTCGGGGCTGCTCTCCTCGACGGCGCTCAACATGCTCGTGGTCCCGGCGCTCTACCTCCGCTTCGGGGCACTCGCCGCTCGACCAGTGGCCGACCCGGTTGGTCCCGAACCCCCAGACTCCGAGTGCGCCGTGCCGGCCTGAAAAGCCCGCTGTTGCGGGGCGAGCGAGCGGAAAACGGGACGGGCGCCCCAAGAGTGGGCGCAGAGCGCTCCGAGCCCGAGGGCGCCGACGAGGGCGCTTCCCGAAGGAAGGATCGCGCTCATCGCAAAGGTCAGAAGAAGATTGGCAACGCCCGCGGCGAGGGCCGCCACACCGAGCCACTCGCCGGAGACGCCGTCGGAGCTGTTGCAAAAATGATACAGCTGTTCTAGGCCGGCCTCGGCGTCTCCCATTATGCACAGTGCACCGGAGTCACCGCCGCGGCCGCGGGTGCCATCGCCGGTGCTGCATTCGTTCTCGGGCGCCGTGCGGTCTTCGACGTGCCCACCGCCATCATGTGCCTCGTCGTCCTCGCGGCCCTGACACGTCTCAAGGGTGCCTCCGAGCCGCTCCTCATCGTTGTTGCCGGTGCTGTTGGAATCGTGGTGAGCAGCGTCGGTCCGTGACGGACGCGAAGGGGACAATGCGGGAGGCGTACCACCGATTGGAATTCACGCGCCGGGAGGCGCTTCAAGTACTCGGCGTGGCACCGTTCATCGTGAGCGCGCTCAGAGGAGGACTCGCTATGGCAGAGGAATCCACGAACCGGCCGCTCGCCTACCGTGGCGAGCACCAGGTCAAGCCGCTCCCGTTCGACCCGGGGAAGCTCCGGGGTCTCTCGGAGAAGCTCGTCACATCCCATCACCAGAACAATTACGGCGGCGCCGTCAAACGTCTGAACCTCATCGAACAGCAGCTCGGCGCGCTTCCGAAGAGGGACGCAGCGCCCTACCAAATGGGCTCCCTGAAACGCGAAGAGCTCATCGCGACCAACTCGGTGCTGCTCCACGAGGCCTATTTCGGAAACCTCGGCGGCAGCGGCGCGGCCGACGGCAGCTTCGCAACCCTCGCCACCGCGGCCTACGGATCGCTCGACGTCTGGGAGCAGGATTTTCGCCTGACCGGGATGTCGCTCGGCGGCGGCTCCGGCTGGGTCATCGCGAGCTACGAGCCGCGCGCGGGCGCGATTCACAATTGGTGGGCCCTCGACCACACCCACAACATCGCCGGCGGCGTTCCGGTGCTGGTCATGGACATGTACGAGCACAGCTACCAGATGGACTACGGGGCCAACGCCAAGGGCTACATCGATGCGTTCTTTCAGAACGTCGAATGGGACGAGGTCAACCGGCGCCTCGCGGATGCGCAGAAGGGCGCTCGCGCGGCCTCGGGACGGCCGTGAGAGAGGGCGCCGAGGTGACCGCGCTCGGCGGAAATCTCCCCTCCGGATCGAGCGCGGAAACGTTCAGTCGGAGAGCTTCGTCAGCGTGCGGAGCGAGAAGTACCTGGGGTCGAAGCGGCGCTCGATGAACTGGCTGAGGAAGCGGCCGCCGAGCGCAGCGCGGTCCGTCTTGTCGTTCACGCCCATGACGAGGTTCGGGGTCACGGCGGCGTAGCCGTCCTCGCTCTGCGACCAGTGGTAGCCGCACATGGCGGTGTAGAAGTACTCGCCGGCGCGGTTGTGCACCATCTTCCAGTAGATGCGATACATGTCCTTGTCGAAGTACATGATCACCTTGCCGAAGTTGTAGTACGGATCGTTCGACTGGCCCTCGACGATCCACACCGGCCGCGGGATCAGGACGAGATTCTCGACCACGAGCCACGGCGCGCCCTTCGCGCCCGGGGTCTCGAAGGCCGCCTTGAGGTACGGGATGTCGACGCTAAACCGGGTCGGCCCGATCTGCTTCTGGGGGAAGGGGTAGGGTTGGACGACGGGCGCGAGAATCGCGCCTTCGCCCACCAGCTTCCACTGATAGTACTCCGTCTTGCCCGCGTAGCAGTTGAGATCGTCAGCGAAGATGTCGAGGCCGGCCACGGGATCGGACCGGCTCGCGGCGTTGATCCGCCGCGCGCGCCGGGACGACGGCACGTAGGCCCACATGCTGTCCTGGCTCTCCCAGTCGTTGTGCTGCAGGGCGAGCGTGCTCACGCCCTCGACGTCCTGGGGCTCGAGCGCGCCGCTGACGGCGGAGGCACGCAGGTTCTGCGTGTTCGGAATGTCATGCCCGAGATAGAAGGTGCCGTGCAGGAAGGCCTTGATGCGGCGAAATCGCCCCTGGCGATCGACGCCGTCGAGCGTGAACGTCGCGCCCTGGCCGGTGGATTGCCAGCCCGCCGCGGCGAAGTTCTGGGCGATCTTGCAGCCGGCGTTCGGATCCTTCGGATCGATCGTCGGGAACGGGTAGCCGATCACCTGCGTCGGCATCTGGCCCGTAGCGACGTCCTTGAGGCCGCACGTCTTGCTGTCGAGGTCGAACTTCCCCGGGTTCTTGGCCGTGCCCTCCCAGAAGCGCGGCGTGTAGTTCTTCTTGAACTTTTCCGGATCCACCGGGACGACCTTGAACCAGTAATCGCCATCCCGGATGCGCTTGACGACCGGCTCGGGCAGCAGGTCCTTGGCCTCCTGCCAGTTGTTGCTGTCGAGGATCCAGGGCTCATCGAGATTGGCCGCGCCGGCGGGAGTGTGTCGCCACACCGCCGCGAGCAGGGTGGCGGCGACGAGCCCTACGAGCTTTCCATTGCCCTTGCGCTTCATCGAGGCGTCCACCGACTCACCCTTGCCCAACGTTGCTCAAGTTTCGAGTAAACCTGCCTTGTCCTGTCCGGATTGAGCAGGGGCTGGCGATTTCTGCACCGATCGGCGAAACGCGCCTCCCGGTAGCGGAGAGCCGCGCCCGACATTACCATGCTTCCAACCACGTGGCCCACGCCGATTAGACCGCTACGTCGATCAACACCGCTAGGATCGTTCCTCCGCCGCGACTGTCGGCAGTGCCTGACGCGGGTCCTTCATCGTACGCCCGACGCAGTGTTGTCAACATGATCGCAGCATACTGGCCGAGACGGGCCGCTACCCAGGGTTGATGGTGAGCCGTCCTCTACCTCCCCCACCGACCGGCTGATCACGACGTTCATAGGGGTCAGCTTGACGCGCTGCGCCGCGGCTCGGCGGTGGTAACGGTTGGGGTGTTTTCGGGCAGCGGTTCCAGCCAATAGACGCGACCACGACAACGTCGACCAGCAGCACTACGACGACGAACACGAGCAGCACCACGACGACCTTGCCGCCGCCGATACCTGCGCTGTCACCCGAGGGCGCGACGACTACACCGGGCGCGACGACCACACCTGTCAGAGGTGCTCCGTTCGGAGCCACGGAAAGCGGTCGAAATCACGGTCCTCGGTGAGCAACGCGCTCACCCCGCTCTCCCGACACAGGGCAGCGACCTGCGCATCGAAGGCGAGGTTCCCCATTGCGGCGCCTTCGCGCACGGCCGCCGCCAGCATCGTCCAGAAGCGGTCGCCGGGGTTCAGGATGCGCACACTCGGGGACTCGAGGACGCGATCAAGCGCAGCGCACGCCTCGTCGACCGTGTGCGGCGGGTCGAACACGCGCGGATGCGTGACGACGCGAACGAACTCGCCGAGGCAAAACACCGGGATCGCCCAAGGCGCATCGCCTTCGGCCAGCGCCGTGACCCGGGCCCGCGCGGCTGCGTGCTGAGCCAGCTCCTCGCGATGGGCATACACGAGAATGTTGGTGTCGACAGCGATCACCCGCGGCCCTCCATCCGCTCGTAGAGCGCATCACGGTCCGCGAGATTGACGCCGGCAATCAACCGCCCCTTCTTGGTCAGCAGTCGAAGCCGAAACGACCGTCCGGTGCGACGCGGCTGCACGACGCGCTCGCGCAGCGCCTCCTCGACGACCCGGGTGAGCGTTTTGCCCTCCCGGGCGGCGAGCTGCTTCGCCATCCGGAGCACATGATCGTCGAGATCGAGAGTGGTTCTCATGCATAAGTATGTATATGCTATACAGGAATCTGTCAAGCCCGTACCTCCGGCCCGCCTGTCGTGGATAGGGCGCCCCTGACCTTGGTCACCGCGGCGGTGAGGACGTGCAGTGAGGGGGCAGGTCATCTCGACGGCGCGGCGCCGAGGAGCTTGTCGAGCTCCCACCGGAGCACGGACCCGATGAGCACGACGCGCTCGGCCGGCGGCACGCGCGCGTAGACGCCGGTCCATGCGGGATTCCGGTCGCCGACGAGCAACATGAGCGATCTGGGGGCCTCGCCGCTGCGTGGATCGCTGCCGCCGCCCGCACCCGCCCCCGGGGTTTCTGCTACCGCCACCGTGATCGACCGCTGCGGTGGATCGAGGCCATAGTCGCCGGGATTCGCGGGCGCTTCTTCGATGCCGGCGATCGCGCGTGTGCCGGCGAGCGTCTCGAGCACGGTCTCGATCAGACCCGGCGAGGGCGAGGGGAAGCCGCGATCGTCCCGCCAGGCGGATCCCTCGCGCCGCAGCGCGAGCGTGCCCTCCGCTCCGGTGACGACGAGAGAGGTCACGTCCGCCGGTTCGAAATCGAGGAGCGGCGGCCCCGTGTCGGCCGCCGGCTCGGACTCCGCGGCGCGACGCGGGGGCGGGAGCGTGAGCCACAGATACGCCGCCAGGGCGGCGGCGACGCCCCACAGGAACATGGTTCCACGCGCCGTCACCGCGGCCTCCGCCGACGGGCTCCCGTCGCGACGGCCCATGTGAGCAGGACCATGGCAGGCGGCAGAATCACCGCCGTCCAGAACACGAAGCGGTCCTGGCTGCGCGTGAGGCTGAGCGCGGAGAAGCTACCGCCCGGCTCCATCGGTCTCAGCGCGCCCCGCAGCTCGCGGCGTGTGAGCAGGTCGAGGAGCACCAGGAAGAAATCGCGATTGCCGAGCAAGCCCAGGTAGAGGTTGGTGGCGAAATCCGCATCACCGACGATGGCGATGTCTCCGGTGCGCCCACCCTCGGCCGCTGCCACCCGGATCAACGCCGCCACCGGAATGGGACCCCGGTGGTCCTCGCCGGGAGTGAATCGCGGGCTCTCGGTCGCGACGCGGTCGTGGTCCACGTCGGCCCAGGCGTCCTCGGCCGAGGACGCCAGATAGGTCGTCTCCACGCCGGCAGGGGCGTCGCCGATCGCGACCGACTGGGCCTCGGGCAGCGCGGCGGGAAGCTCGGTGAGTCGCGGAAAGACGCTCTGATTCAGATACGGGATGCGTGGCATGAGGTTGTCGGCTCCGAGCATCGCGTTGCGTTCATCGACGACGGCGTCTTCGCTCAGACGGACCCCATAGGCGCCGAGGAAATCGGCAAAGGCCGGCGGCGTGCCGGGATCCAGCAGCAAGAGCACCGCGCCGCCGCCGCCCACGTAGCGCCGCAGGGCCTCGAACGCCGTGTCCGGAAAGGCCGCCCGCGGGCCGCCCACGACCACGGCTGCGGCGTCGCCCGGCACGCCCGTGGTGACGAGCGTCTCGAGCCGCCTGATCGCGTAGCCCTCGGCGTCGAGTGACCGAGCGAGCTCGCTGTAGCCCCGTCGCTCGTCGCCGTCGGCGGGATCGTGCTCTCCGTGGCCCACGGTGAAGTAGAGCGCCCGGTCGGCGGGATCGACGAAGCGTAAGAGCGCGCCGGTGATCTCCTCTTCGTCGATGACCGCCAGCGGAACGACGCCATCGGCCGCCGCGACGCCGGTGCCGTAGCGGGTGACGCCGAGCCGTCGGGCGAGACCCGGGTGCCGATCGAGGTCGAGCAGCCGCGCCTCGATCCGCGGCGAGGCGTTCTCGTAGCGCTCGAGGAGGTCTGCCATCTCCCGGCGGCGTCCGGCGGCCTGGCCGTCATAGAACACGGTGATCGTCACGTCTCGATCGAGCCGCGCGAGCACCGCGTGGGTGGCGCCGGCGAGCGACTGCGTCTGTCCGGGCGTGAGATCGATGCGCACATTGTGACGCGCGGCGAGAACGAGGAGGCCGAGGCACATCGCTGCGGCACCGGCGAGCTGGAGCGGGAGCAGAATCGCCTGGCGGCGAATCCGCATGCCTCACCCCGACGCGGACGGCCGCGCGTCCTGCCACAGCCGGGACTGCAGGATTCGCAGCGTCAGGAATACGAAGAACCCAGTGAAGAGCACGAAATAGACGACGTCGCGGGTGTCGATCGTCCCGCTCGCGAAGCCGTAGAAGCGTTCGAACAGGGAGAGGAGCAGCAACACCTGCATCGTCCCCTCACCAGCAACCGCTTCGTTCCAGGTGCCGAACCACGAGAGGAGGAGCACGCCGTAGGTGAGCACCGCGGAGACGATCTGGCTGTCGGTCAGGCTCGACGCCGCCATGCCGCAGGCGGTGAACGCCGTGCCGAGGAGCAGGATGCCGATGTAGCCTGCGACGACCGGCCCCACGTCGATCGGCTGCGGCGCGAGGATGCCGCGGAGGATCAGCGGATAGAGGAGGGTCGGGGCGAGGAGCAGGAGAAGCAGAGAGAGCGCGGCGAGAAACTTGCCGGCCACCAGCGCCCGATCCGTGACCGGGTAGGTCCACAGGAGCTCCATCGTGCCGAGTTTCCGCTCCTCGGCGAACAAACGCATGGTCACCAGCGGAATCACCAGGAGCAGCAGCAGGCGCAGGTCGAGAAACACCTGCCGCCACAGCTCCGTGGGCCGCGTGCCGCCGCCCCACAGGGCGAAGAACACGAGGTCGCTATAGAAGAAGTAACCGGCGAGCAGCAGGAAGGAGCCGAGGACCACGAACCCCAGCGGAGCGCAAAACCATGCGCCGAGCTCGCGGCGCCAGATGGCGAGGACCTTCATGGCGGCGGCGACCCCCTGCCGGCGAGCGTTCCCTCGCCCGTGGGCTCCTCGCCGATGAGACTGAGAAAAACGTCTTCGAGCGAGACCGACCCCGAGCGGATCTCCACCAGCGTGCAGCCCGCGGCGAGAATCGTCTGCACGAGCTGCCGGCGCAGGTCGCTGCCCGGCGCCGTGTCGATCTGGAGTCGTACCGTTGCTTCCGTGGGCGCGCCGACGACCGTCACGGCATGAACTCCCGGCAGCGCGCGAATGGCGCGCATCGCCGCGTCGGCCGGCCCGTCGACGTCCGCGATGACGCGGGAGACGCGGCGGAAGCGCTCGGCGAGTGCGGCGGGCGGGCCTTCGGCCAGCACACGCCCGCGGCCGAGAATCACGACGCGGTCGCACACGAGCTCCACCTCGGCAAGGAGATGGGTGGAGAACAGGATGGCGCGCTCCCGTCCCAGCGCTCGGACGAGACTGCGGACACCCGCGACCTGCTCGGGATCGAGCCCGGCTGTCGGTTCGTCGAGGAGAAGGGCGGGCGGTGCACCCACCAGGGCCTGGGCCAGGCCCACGCGCTGGCGGTAGCCCTTCGAGAGGGTGCCGATACGCCGGTCCCGCACTGCCGCCAGCCCGCATGCCTCGAGAACATCGTCCACTGCCGCGGCCCGCCCCGCTCGCGGCATATCCTTCATCGTCGCAACGTAGGCGAGGAAGGCGCCGACGGGCATGTCGAGGTAGAGGGCGACCCGCTCCGGCAGATAGCCGAGGCGGCGCCGCGCCTCGAGCGGGCTCGCGACGACGTCGGCGCCGCCGATGGTGGCTCGTCCCGAGGTCGGCGCGAAGACACCCGCGAGCAGGCGAAGCGTCGTGGTCTTGCCGGCTCCGTTCGGGCCGAGGAAGCCGACGATCTCGCCCGGGTTCACCTCGAACGAAACCTCGTCGACGGCGCGGAGGCCGCCGAAGGACTTGGTGAGCCGCTCAGCCCGGATCAACGACTTCGCAATCCCGCGGCGGCAAGCGGCCGCTGTTGGTTATCCGCGGCCGCAGCTGCCCGCTCCTGGTTAGCCCGTGGCGGCAACCGGCCGCTCTTGGCGTGCGAGCGCCTGATCGCGCCGGCGCACCAGGAACGCGGGTCGCAGCACTTTGACCAGCGCCGGCACGACGACGAGGCCGCCGAACGTGTTGAACGCCATGAGGAGCGCCAGCAGCATGCCCATCTCGGCCTGGAACTTGAGGTCCGCGAACCACCAGAAGATGGTTGCCGCCAGCATCGTCGTCGCCGTGAAGATGATCGCCTTGCCGGTGGTGGCGGTGGCATAGTCGACGGCATCGTCGACGTCGCGGCCTTCGTCGAAGGCATCGATCATGCGGCTGAAGTGATAGATGCCGTAGTCCACGCCCACCCCGGCGCCGGCGGCGGCGATGGGGAGCGAGTTCACGTTGAGATCGATGCGGTAGATCACCATGATCGCCTCGCACACCACCTGGGAGAGGACGACGGGAACCATGAGGATCACCGTCGCCATCCACGAGCCGTAGGTGAGGTAGAGGCACAGGGCGACCACGGCGAAGATGACACCGAGGTTGACCCAATAGGAGCTCTCGACCGCCTCGTTGACGGCGGCGAGGACGCCGAACAGCCCGCCGGCGAAGAGAAACTCCACCTGCGGGCCGCCGTACATGGCGGCGAACGTCTTCGCCCAGGCGATGGCGTCGGTGATCACCCGGTGCGAGTAGCCGTGAAAGAGGGTGGTGATGCTGCCGTAGCGCGCCGTAGTGTCCATGAAGCGGTCGAGATCTCCACCCTGGCCCGTCTGGGTGAAGATGTAGAACAGCTCGGCGACGTGCTTGGGGTTGTCGGGCACGAACGCCCACTTGGGCTCGCCTTCGTGGTAGAGCCGCGCGAGCTGCTTGACGATGTCGATGATCGTGATCGACGCGGCGGCACCCTCGGCCGTCTCCATATGGTCGGCGAACTCCTCGATGACGGTGAGCGGCTCGACGTTCTTCATGCCGTCCGCTTTGTGGGTGTCGGCGATGACGATGAGCTGGCTCGCGCCGAGGAAATCTTCGTTGTGCTTGCGGTAGGCGACGTTGTACGGATGGTCGGGGAAGAGCAGCGCCGCGCCGGGCGTCATGTCGCCCACCCGCAGCGTGCGGCCGTAGCTCCAGCCGCCGACGAGGAAGACGACCGTCGCCGCCAGCATCATCCAGCGGCGCCAGCCGTCGCTCATGGCGATGACGGCCGCAGTGATGCCGCGGTAGATCGGCTCCGACCACCGCCCCAGGACCACGGCGAGCAGCGCCACGACGGCCCAGCCGCCGGGGCTCAGGAGCTTCCACGCCTGCAGGGCCACGACCGCCCACAGGGCGAGCGCGGCGCTCACGGCCATCGTAGCGTAGGCCCCCGCACGGCTCGCCGCAGAGGCCGCGCGCACCCCGGGGGGGTTGATCACCGAGAGGATGATCGGGTGCAGGGTGACGACGCTGATGAAGATGCTGACGATCCAGAAGCTCGCGAAGATCGCCACCTTGCGGATCAGGGGTACGAGGGCGACGGGAAAGAGGCGCGGCGTCACGACCGTGGAGAGCGCGAACACGGCCAACGCGACGCCGAGGAGGACCCAGCGCCGCGGGCCGCGCGGGACGTGCATGGCGATCCAGCCGCTGACCACGATGAAGAGCGTGAGGTTGAGCGACAGCGACGTCCACAGGCCGCCGCCGATGATGAGCAGGCCCATGCCGTCGGTGACGATGGAGGCGATCGCGGGCGCGAAGAGATGCGAGTAGGACTCGACGATGGCGGCGTTCTTGTCGCCGAGCCGATGGTATTCTTCGTGGTAGCGGTCCATCGACTGGACTGAGTGGCTGAGGGCGCGCGCGGTCAGGAAGATGGGGATGACGAGCACCAAGGGATCGAGATTGAAGCCGAGGATGGCTGCGAACGCGAGACCCCACACACTCGAGAGAATGCCGGAGAAGATGGGCACCCAGATGCCGGTCCAGGTGCGGAAGTAGTTCCACAGGAGGAAGGCGAGCGTGAGGGTCGTCAGCACGAAGATGCGGCCGATGTCGGGGACGTACTGCATGATCGAGGTGAAGAGCCACGGAAAGCCGGAGATGTAGATGTGGTGGTTGTCGTCTTCCTCGGCGGCCTTGAGGGCGGTCAGGCGGTCGTGCAGGTAGTGGAAGTCGAGCGCTTCCTCCCAGAAGCCGGCGTGGATGGCCGCGCCGCGATCGTCCTTCGAGACGAGCAGCCCACGGATCCCCCGGGTGGAGTAGACGGAAAACTTCACCCGATCGGCATCGTCCTGGGTCTTGGGCACCCCGGGGTGATAGACCGCGCGCACCTGGATCGCGCCGCCGTAGGTGCCGATGCTCTTCACCTTGGGGTGCGCGATGGACAGGATCTGGTACGGGATGACGCCGCGGCTCTCGATGATGTACTTGGTCATGCGATCGAGCTTCTGCAGCGTCGCGGGGTTGTAGATGTCGCCGTCCTTCACCTCGAGGATCACCGTGAGCACGTTGGCGCTGCCGAACATGCGCCGGAACTCGCGGTACATCCGGATATAGGGATGCTCGGGCGGGTAGAAATCGAAGAAGTCCGTGTGCACTCGGAGATTCGTGAGGGTGAAGAGAAACACGACGGTGGCCACGGCCACGACGCCGCTGACCGCGAGGCGATAGCGCAGTAGGAAGCGGAGATAGGCCTCGATCCAGCGCGCCGGGATCACGACGGCTCTCTGCGAGCGGTGCGGGCGGCGTCCTTGGCCCGCAGGTCGCGGGCGGTTCCGCCCTCGACGGCGAACAGCAGACCCTGGGACCCGGCGATCAGCCCCGACCCCTGCGGCGACAGCCGCACGGTGCGGAACCAGTCAGCCGCGAGCTCGATCGACAGCGGCTCGACCTTCCACGTCAGGCCGCCATTGCTGCTCTTGAGGAGCGTTCCCGAGTCACCGGCGATCCACCCGTGCTCGCCCTTCACGACGATGTCGTAGAACGCACGCAGCTCGAGTGGAACGGGAACCTGGCTCCAGGTGACGCCGCCATCGCTCGTGTGCAGGACGACGGCGTCGATGCCCACCGCCCACCCACGTTCCGCGGTCTCGAAGTGCGTGCCGAAGAGCGTGCTGTCCACGGGCCCTCGTTGCTGGCGCCAGGTCCGGCCGCCGTCGGCCGTGGCGAGGATCGTGCCGAACTCGCCGACCGTCCACCCGTGCTGGGCGTCCGGGAAGCTCACGGCGTAGAGGATGGTGTCGCTCGGGTCGAGACCGATGTCCTCGGCGAGCGGCGACAGGGTGAAGTCCTCGGGAATGCCAACCAGGCTCCAGCTGCTCCCGCCGTCGTCGGTGTACATGAGGAGCCCCCAGTCGCCGACGGCGATCCCGTGGGTCGCGCTGGTGAACGCCAGGTCGAAGACGTGCTTGGTGGTGTTGGGTGAGAGCATGGTCCACGTACGCCCGCCGTCGGTGGTGCGGTAGAGGAGCGCGTTCTTGCCGCCGATCCACGCGGTGTCACCGTCGGTGCAGCTCGCGGCGAGAAACGGCTTCTTCGTGCCCGCGTCCTGTTGCGTCCAGGTCGCGCCGCCGTCCTCGGTGCGAAAGATGCGCCCGAGCTCTCCCACCGCCCAGGCGATCCGCTCCGTGGGCGTGCACACGGCGAAGAGATTCTGCCGGATCTCGTTGGTAGCGATCGGCTCCGTAGCGGCCGCCACGGCCGCTGCGAGGATGAGAGCGGCGGCGCCGATCGCTCGGGGTACGTTCAGAACGCTACCTCGAACTGCATGCGCACGTTGTCGCGGTCGCGCAGCAGACCGATCTGGCCGCCCCGGGTGCCCTCGATGCCGGTGTAGTCGAGCGTGAGGCGGAACGGATCACGCACGAAGCGGACGAGCGGTTGAAAGTACCACACGCCGGTCCAGTCGTAGAAGAGGGTCATCTGCGGCTGGATCGTGCCGCCCCGGTAGGTGGTCTGGATGCGCAGGGTCTGGAGGAACTGGTTCTGCTCCACCTGGGCGAGCCGTGGCTCGAGCGGGACGTCGTTGAGGATCGCGCCGAGAGGGCTGGTCTGGAGCGGCACCGGGATGGCCCGCATCCGCACCGGCAACACCTGGTCGGGGAAGGCATCGATGATGTGCTTGTAGAAGAACTGGGTGCTGAAGAAGATCGTCTGCGACGGGTTGATCCAGCGGAGATACCGATTGACGTCGAAGCCGATGGCCCAGTTGATGGAATCCTTCTTCGCGATCCTGCCGACGATGGCCTTGCTGGCGAACAGATAGTTGGGGAAGCGAAACGGGTCGAGGCCACCTTCGAGGTTCACCCGCATGCGCGGGTCTTCGCTGCCTTCGGGCTGGACCGCCTGGTCGGGCAGACCGATGCCCTGGCGATTCGCCGGCTCGCCGTGGAAGTACGCGAACTCCGAGCGCACGATCGTGTAGAAGCGGGGGACGGCGAACGTGGCAGAGGCCCCGGTGATCGGAACCTTGGGAGCCACCGAGTGGGCCTTCACGCGGTTCTCGATGCCGGTGAACCCGGGCGGCACGCGGAGCCTGACGGCCTGAACGTCGAGGAAGGTCCAGTAGTGCGCGACGCTGAAGGTGATGTCCTGCACGTTGAACACGGCGCGCGCCCCGCCACGGAAGTCGTCCACGTCGGGTACCTCGCGGAACGTCCGCAGGTTCGGGTTCTGGGCGTTCAGGCTGCCGGGGTTCCACGGGCTGCCGTCGGGGATTCCCGGCTGAAACGACACCTGATTGCCGAGCGCGCCGAAGCCCTCGAGGAAGGCCTGCGAGAATGGTCCCCAGTCCGGCAGGGCCAGGTTCGTCCGCAGCATGTCCAGGGGAATGCGCCGCTCGTCGAGCTCGACGAAGAACCCGCCGAAGCCGTTATCGAGCGGGTTGATGTTGTCGAGCAGGCGAAAGTTGTCAGTCTCTCCCCACGAGAGGTTCTGCCGGCCGACCCGGACGAAGACCGGCCCGCTCTCGACGTCCAGATAGGCCTGGAAGAGTCGGTGACGGCTCACCGCGACACGATTTGCGCGCCGCTGTAGCTCCTTGCCGTAGTCCTTGATCTGCTCCGGGGTGGCCGAGAACGCGGGGGGGAGAAAACCTTGGTAGTTCTTGTAGTCTCGGTAGGTGGTGAAGCCCTTCGGACCCCAGTCGTATATCCCCTCGTGCTCGCCACGGTAGGTCAGGTTGTACCCGAGGTGGTCGACATCGAAGGGCAACAGACGGAAGAGACCGACGGGTCCGTTGGCTCGCTGCATGAGCGCATTGAGCTTGTGGTTCAGCTCGATCTCGATGAAGAACCGGTGCTGCCGGAGGTTGCCGCTGCCGGTGCGGGGGAAGCTTCCATCCTGGAAATTGAAGCGCTCCCGGACCTTGCCGGCCCCGCCGACGAAGCGACTCGCAACCCCCGTGCCCCCGGAGTCGAACGCTTGGGTGCCGACCCGGACGGCGGTATAGGTCCGCAGGCCGATCTTGGCGTCGCCGTCGGGATCGATGGTGAAGGAGAGCGCCGGCGCCGGCAGAGCGGCGGAGAACGAGACGGCGGCGGCGAGGAGCCGGCGACCCGCGACCGCGGAGAGGCGCATGTGGCCGTCTACTTAGGAGTCTCGTCTCGGCCCTGTCAAGACTTTTGCGACATCCGGTAGCGGGCAAGCACCGCCCCCCCGTCCGGGCAGAAGCGCTCATGTCGCATCCGATCCTCGACGACGGTGGTGGGGAGAAACTCTCCGGAGACGATCTCCGCAGCTTGCAGCACGAAGGGGCCGTCGTGCACGCAGCGAAAGACCATGCCGTTCACGGCGGTCGTGGTGTCGCGGTAGCGAATCGAGAAGAGCGGCTCGAGCGCGCCCCCGGCGATGCCGAGCTCCTCGCGGAGCTCCCGGGCGGCGGCATCGCCATAGCCTTCGCCGGCGCCGACCACGCCGCCTATGGCCACATCGTAGTACCCGGGATACACGTCCTTGGTGGTCGTGCGGCGATGGACGAAGAGCTCGCCCGCGCCGTTGAACACCAAGATGTATACGCTACGGTGCGTCAGGTTGTGGCGGCGGACCTCGGCGCGGGGTCGTTGCTCGACGACCCGATCATCGTCGTCGACGACATCGATGAGCTCATCTGCCGGGTCGGGCATGCGCAGCAGCCGGAAGCCCCCCCTCCGTCCCGCGCTCCAGGGCGTCGTTGCGTCGTCGAATGCCGCGCAGCAGCCGCGCCAGCTCGGCGGGCGTATTGACGTTGGTGAAGCTGCGCACCGCGCCGGGAAGCGCGAGCAGGACTGACTCCGGGACGTAGTCCACCCGCACGCGTCGCAGGAAATCGCGTACCGAGTGCTCTCCCTGGCGGAGGCAGCTCTCGATGCCGGCAGCGCAGCGCGCCGCATAGACGGCATGCAGCGGCTCGACGTCTCCCTCCCAGCAGGGGACGACGGCGTCCGGTCCCCTGGCCGGATCCGGCCCGATCCGATCGATGAGGAAGCCGATGACCTCCGGATCGAGGGTCGGCATGTCGCAGGCCACCACGAACGCGTACGGCTCCCGGGCGGCGAGCAGGCCGGCGTGGATTCCAGCGAGCGGACCGTAGCCCGGGTACCGGTCGCCCGTCACGTCCGTCTGAAAGGCTCGGAACCGCTCCGGGTGCTGTGTGACGACGACGGTCTGGGAGCACAGGGTCCGCAGCGTTCGCAGGGTCCGGGCGATGACCGGCTCGTCATCGATCCGCAGGAACGCCTTGTCGCAGCCGCCGAGGCGCGTCCCCTTGCCGCCCGCGACGACGATGCCGGTGATGGCCGCCATCGGCGCCAGGTTGCCCGGAGCGCAGGCGAGCTGTCAATGGCGTGGCCGCGCACGGCGTTGCCCCGCTGGAACCATACCGCACTAATGTCTATCCGGAGTGTCGGCGACTCAGTGGCTGTGGCTGACCTGCGTTGACTTGGACCGATCGCTCCCCGTAGCAGATCCCGATGAGCTCAGAGGGCCAGCTCCAGCAGGCCGTCGCTGACGCGGCGGGTCATCTGCGGCGGGCGCGCTACGTCATCGCCCTCACGGGCGCCGGGCTCTCCGTCGAGAGCGGCATTCCACCCTTTCGTGGCCCCGGGGGCATCTGGACCCGCTACGGCGAGCCACCGATGGATGGCTTTCAGCGGTTTCTCGCCGATCCGAAGGCGGCCTGGGAAGAGCGCCTGACCCCGAGCGGTCCGATGGCCGAGCTGTGGGAGACCCTGCAGCGGGCGCGGCCGAACCCGGGACACACGGCGCTGGCCGAGCTCGAGCGGCGCGGAATCATCCGCTGCCTGATCACGCAGAACGTCGACGACCTGCACGGGAGCGCAGGCAGCCAACGGCTCGCCGAGATCCACGGCAACTACCGTCTCGTCCGTTGCCTCGGCTGCGGCGTGCGCGTCCTCGGCGAGGCCGTGGACCTGACGGCGCTGCCGCCCCGCTGCGCCGCCTGCGGCGGTCTCCTGAAGAACGACACCGTGGGATTCGGCGAGCCCATTCCCGGCGACGTTCTCGAACGCTGCTACGCCGAGAGCGATCGCGCCGATTGCATTCTGGTCGTCGGCACGTCGGCGACGGTGTACCCCGCCGCCCACTTTCCCGTGGTGGTGCACGAACGTGGCGGGTGTCTCATCGAGATCAATCCCTACGAGACGGAGCTGACACCGCTTGCCGCCGTCGTGCTGCGCGCGCCCGCCGGCGAGGTGCTGCCGCGCGTAGTGGCGATGCTCGACGACCGCGCAGGCGAGTAGCCATTCTCGCCCGAGTTCCCAGCGCGGCCGGCTACGGGCGGATCACGCGCTGCTGTCCATTCGCTCCGCGCAGCGTCAGGCTCGTGGTCGTCGGGGATCGGCGCTCTCAGTCGTGATCGTTCCGATGCCGCGGGCGTCCGCCATAGCGCCAGGCCAAGGCACCGAACGGCAGGTCGCCGAGCCGCCGCCCGGTTGCCATCTGGACGAAGCAATCGCCGCCGTCAGTGGGGCTGAAAGCCCGCGAGCGATTCGACGCGTCCGCGAGCGTTGAAGGTGATGCTGCGCCCGGCGCCGTAGTACCAGGTCTCGCCACCCTCCGAGGCGATGTCGACGAAGACCGGAGCGCCGGCGAGTCGCTCGACGTCGGCGGCGCTCATGCCCCGCTTGAGGCTGCGCAGGCTCTCGTACGCTGCGCGCGGCGGCGAGGGCACCGTCGGTACCCGTCCGGGCAGGATGCTCGGCTCCGCCGGCTGCGCTGGGGGCTGCTGCTCGGAGAGGGCGACGAGGATGAGATCGAGACGGTCGGCGATTTGCTGGAGGCCTTCCTCGATGGTGGTGAGGCGTCTCAGCACTTCGAGCGTGACCTCCTCGGAGTCGCCGAAGGGTCGTGGCGCGTCGGCGGACGCAGGGGGCTCGCGGATGCTGATCTGGCGCGGGCTCGTGAGCACCATCCGCAGCTTCTTGCCGTTTTCGACGATGCGACCGGTGAGGCGAACCCATCGGCCCCGATAGTACTCCTCCGGCTGCGACGGGAAGGCGCCGCCGTCGCTCGGACGGATGACGGCGGCAAAGCCGTTGAAGTCCGACCGGAAGCTCAGGATCGTCGACAGCGGCGACGCATGCGTGGCGACGATTCGGCCTTCGACGGTCACTTCCTCCCCGATGTGATCCTTCGCCTCGGACACCGAGATCACCGCCGGGCCCGGCGGCGGCGCCGGCGCTTCCTCCGGGGGCGGTGTGGGTGCGGCTGGGGTGGCCGGGTTGGACGCGGGCGGTGTCACGCCCTCGGCAGCGAGGGAACGGGAGGCAGCGGGTGATCCTGCGAGCAGCGTGGCAAGCACGGCGAGCGCGCGCCGCGTCTGCCGGCGCCGGGCTCGCTCCCCGCATGCGAGGCACATGGTCGGTCGCATACCAGTCGTCACCCGCCCGCGCCACTCCACCCGGAGTGGACATCGCCTCGGGGGGAGGCCGCCGCTGGATGACGCGGTGCGTGTCGCTCGGCACCGTCGAGCGGACGACGGCCGTTCGTCCTTGACGCTCGTCCGGGGTGTGTATAATTCACGCGCGTTCAGGCACGCAAGACGCGTTGCGCACAGGAGGCGCCGATGAGCGAGTACGGTGGCTACATTCCCAGCCCGACGCCCGATACGGCGCCGTTCTGGGAGGCTGCCAAGCACCACGAGCTTCGCATTCAACACTGTAACGACTGCGGGGAATACTATTTCTACCCCCGTCCCCTCTGCCGGCATTGCCTGTCGCGCAACGTGGAGTGGCGCGCCGTGAGCGGGCGCGGGACGCTGCACACCTTCACCGTCAACTACCGAAGCGGCCGCGCGTCGCCGTTCCCCGGCGCCTTCGTCATCGCCATCGTGGAGCTCGAGGAAGGACCGCGGCTCATGACGAATCTCGTCGACGTCGAGCCCGATCCGGCGCGGCTGCGGATCGGCATGGCGGTCGAAGTCGTCTTCGCGGACATCACCGCGGAGATCACGCTGCCGCGGTTCCGTCCGGCGGCACCGGCACGCTGAGTGCGGCACATGGCGGATTCGCGCACGCTTCGAGGCAAGGTCGCGATCGTCGGCGCCGCGGAGTCCGACGAGCTCGGGCGGCTGCCGCACAAGCCGGCCCTGCAGCTCCATGCCGAGGCGGCCCGCAATGCGCTCGACGACGCGGGCCTCGGCAAGGGCGACGTCGATGCGCTGTTCTCGGCGGGACGCTGGTCGAGCGCGGAGACCGCCGACTACCTGGGCATCAAACCACGCTACTGTGACGGGACGTTGATCGGTGGATGCTCCTTTCTGGCGCACGTCCACCACGCCATGGCCGCCATCGCCGCCGGGATCTGCGACGTGGCGCTCATCACCCACGGGGAGAGTGGCGCCTCGCGCGTCGGGATGCCCGGCACCCGATGGACGCCCGACTCGGTCAACGGGCAATTCGAGCTGCCGTACGGCGTCATGGGACCGCCGACCCAGTATTCGCTCGTCGCCACGCGCCACATGCACGAATATGGCACGACGAGCGAGCAGCTGGCCGAGGTCGCGGTCGCCACGCGCAAGTGGGCGGCGCTGAACCCGAAGGCCGCGATGCGGGATCCGCTCTCGGTTGCCGACGTGCTCGCCTCGCGCATGATCTCCTATCCGTTCCATCTCCTCGATTGCTGTCTGGTGACGGACGGCGGCGGTGCGGTGGTGCTAACGGCCGCCGATCGCGCGCGCGACCTGCGCCGCGCGCCGGTCTACGTTCTCGGGGCCGGCGAGGCGGTGGGCCATGCCCTGGTGAGCCAGATGACCGACTTCGCCCGCTGGGATGCGGCGGAGCGCTCCGGGGCCGCCGCGTTCGCGATGGCCGGCGTGCGTCACGACGACATCGACGTGGCGGAGTTCTACGATGCCTTCACCATCGTGCCGATTCTCGGCCTGGAGGCGCTCGGGTTCTGCAAGCACGGCGAGGGGGGACCATTCGTCTCCGGGCAACGTACGGCGCCGGGCGGCGCCTTTCCCCTGAACACCAATGGCGGCGGTCTGTCGTACACCCATACGGGCATGTATGGCATCTTCATCATCATCGAGGCGGTGCGGCAGCTGCGCGGCGAATGCGGGCCGCGGCAGGTTTCAGGTGCGCAAGTGGCGCTGTGCCACGGGCTCGGCGGCATCTGGAGCGCCGCCGCGACGCTCATTCTCGGCACGGACGCCGCCTGACGCGTGACGCGGGACCGGACCGAGTCGATGGCGGATCGGACGACGCTCTACACGTTCGGCGACTGCGCGCTCTGTGCCGACGCGCGTGCGGATCTCGAGCGTCGCTCCGCGGCGTATACCGAGATAGACCTGCGGGCCCATCCGGAGCGTATCCCCGAGCTGCTGAAGTTGACGCGGGGACGTCGCGTCGTCCCAGTCATCGTGACGGGCACGCGCATCGAGATCGCGCCGGGCGGCGGGCGCGCGTTCTGAACGGGAGACCGTCCGGCAACGATGCGTCGAGCATCCGCGGTCCTTTCACCGCCGACTGACCCCGTGGTACAGTCCGTCTAGGTTGACAGCGGGAGCATCGCGCAGGTGGACAAGCGCCTCTATCTCCGAGTCGGGGACCGGGTGTTCCACGACGTCCACGAGGCGTGGGGTGAGGGCCGCGTGACCGAGGTCATGACGTCCGTGGTGCCCGGCGGCACCTGCCTCGTGCGCGTCGAGTTCGAGGACGGTCAGCTTCGCACCTTCGGCAACGATCTCGACAGCGAAACGTGCTGCTATTTCTACGGCGTGCGGCGGGTTTGGGAGCCAGGCGCGGCGGCCGTCACCGGCATGCGGCCACCGCGCGGATCGCCGCGCCGCCGGCTCGGCCGGTCGTCGTGAGCGTCTCGAGCTCTCGGTACGGCTCTCGTGTGATCGTGTCGGTGTCGCGAGCCGGGCCGTTACGTTCCAATGCGTGAGATCGGTATCGCCTTTGCGGCGCTGCGCGACGCGCCGCCGCACGACATCGTCGGGTGGGCGCGAGAGGCCGAAGAGCGAGGCTTCGCCGCGGTCTTTCTCACCGAGTCGTTCAACGATTCGCTCGCCTACGCCGGGGCCGTGGCGCTCGCGACCACACGTGTTCTGGTGGGTACGGCGATCACCAACGTCTACCTGCGCCATCCGACGCTGCTGGCGGAAGCTGCCGCAGCGATCCAGGAGCTGTCGCGCGGCCGGCTCCGGCTCGGTCTTGGTGTGGGCCACCGGGAGGTGAACGCTCCGCTCGGCATCCGCATGGACGATCCCGTGGGAACGATGCGCGAGGTAGTGGCGACGTTGCGAGGCGCGTGGACCAAGGGCCCCCATCAGCCGCGACCCACGGTGCCGCCTCCCGTGTACATGGCCGGCCTGCGGGCGAAGATGCTCGAGCTCGCCGGCGCGGCGGCCGACGGCGTGATCCTCAACTTGTTCCCGCTCGCTCGCTACCCGGCGGCGACGGCGGCACTCCGACGGGGAGCGGCCGCGGCCGGCCGGGACCTTGCCGGATTCACGATCTGTCAGTTCGCGACGTGCTATCTTTCTTCTGATCTTGGCGCTGCGCGCCATCAGGCGCGGCGGATGCTCGCCCGCTACGCGAACCTGCCGTTCTACGGACGGATGCTCGTGGAATGCGGATTCGAGGCGGAGCTGGCGGGGATCCGGGCGGCGTGGGAGCGGCGGGATGTGGCCGGGGCGGAAGCGGCGGTGAGCGATGCGCTGGTCGACGCCACCACGCTGGTCGGCCCCCCCGAGCGCTGCCGCGAGCGGCTCGATGCGTATCGCGCCGCCGGCGCCTCGCTGCCGATCGTGTTCGTCAATCCAGTCGGCGAGACACGTGCAGAGGCCGTGGCGCGGGCGATCCGCGCCTTCGCGCCCTGATCGCTGCCGTCGCGGCCCGTCGGTCCCGCCGGGCGCGATTGGCGCGATTGCGCGATTGAACCTCTGTCGACGCATTGCTATACGACCTCGCGACGGTACACGCCGGTCCCGGCCGCTCGACGTTTCACCAGGATCATTCCCGCGTCACGCGGTCTGACGCCCGCCTGGCGTCCGGGCGGCGGGTGTTTCCGACCGATCGATGGACTACAAGGCGACGCTGAACCTGCCCCGCACCGATTTCCCCATGCGGGCAAACCTTCCCGCCCGGGAGCCCGAGATCCTCGCGCGCTGGGAGAAGATGCGCGTCTATGACGCCCTCCAGCGCGCCCGCGCGGGATGCCCGCGGTTCGTTTTGCACGATGGGCCGCCGTATGCGAACGGCCACGTGCACCTCGGGACCGCGCTGAACAAGGTCCTCAAGGACCTCGTCGTCCGCTACAAGGCCATGGCGGGATACCGTGCACCCTACGTGCCGGGCTGGGACTGTCACGGCCTGCCGATCGAGCTCCAGGTCGAGCGCGAGCTCGCCAAGGGCGGGCGCAAGCCCGATGGCGTCGGGAAGCCCGAGGTGCGGCGCCAGTGCCGCGAGTACGCGGCCAAGTTCGTCGACGTGCAACGGCAGGAGTTCAAGCGCCTCGGCGTCCTCGGGGCCTGGGACGAGCCGTATCTCACCATGGCCGCATCGTACGAGGCGACCGAGGTGCGCGAGCTCGCCAAGCTCGTCCGGGGTGGGTACGTCTATCGCGGGAAGAAGCCCGTCTACTGGTGCCCCTCGTGCATGACCGCCCTCGCCGAGGCGGAGGTCGAGTACGAGGACCTGACGTCGCCGTCCATCTATGTCGCGTTCCCGCTGGTGTCACCGTACCCGGAGGCGCTGCGAAGCCTCGAGGGCCGGGCGGTCGACATTCTCATCTGGACCACCACGCCGTGGACGTTGCCTGCGAACCTGGCCGTGGCATTCCATCCCGACCACGAATACGTGGCCGTCGAGGTGGAATCGCGCGTGCTGGTGCTCGCACGCGGTCGATTCGACGAGGTGGTGGCCGCGCTCGGCCTGAAGGACGCCCGACCGCGGATCCTTGCGCAGACACCGGGACGGACGCTCGAGGGCGGGCGCGCCCGGCACCCGTGGATCGAGCGCGACGTGCCGCTGGTGCTCGCGGACTACGTCACACTCGATGCGGGCACCGGCTGCGTGCACACCGCGCCGGGTCACGGTCAGGAGGACTACGAAACCGGCCGCCGCTACGGCCTCGAGGTCTTCGCGCCCGTCGATGCGCGGGGGCGGTTCACGGCCGAGGCGGGCGAGTTCGCTGGCCAGTTCGTTTTCGCTGCCGATCCGGCGGTCGTCGCGCGCGTGCGCGAGGCGGGCCGGCTGCTCCATGCCGGGGAGCTACGGCACAGCTATCCGCACTGCTGGCGTTGCCGGAAGCCGGTCATCTTCCGCGCCACGGAGCAATGGTTCGTGTCCCTGGAACACCGTGAGCTGCGACGGCGATCGCTCGATGCCATCGGGCGGGTGCGGTGGGTTCCCACCTGGGGGCAGGACCGGATCACCGGCATGGTCGAGCATCGCCCGGACTGGTGCATCTCGCGCCAGCGCGCCTGGGGCGTGCCGGTGGTGGCCTTCTACTGCGGCAGCTGCGGCACCGCGCTGCTCGATGCCGACGTGGTGGACCACGTTGCCGAGATCTTCGCCCGCGAGACCTCCGACGCGTGGTTCGTCCGTGGCGCGAGCGAGCTTGTGCCGGCGGGTCGTGCGTGTGGAAGCTGCGGGGCGCGCGACTTCCATAAGGAGGAGGACATCCTCGACGTCTGGTTCGACTCCGGGGTGAGCTTCGCGGCCGTGGTGGAGCACCACCCGGAGCTCGAGCCGCGCGCCGACATGTACCTCGAGGGAACCGACCAGCATCGCGGCTGGTTCCACAGCGCGCTGCTCGTGGCGGTGGCGACCCGCGAGACGCCACCGTACGACGTCGTGCTCACCCATGGCTTCACCCTGGACGGGGCCGGCCGCAAGATGTCGAAGTCGCTCAAGAACGTCATCGCCCCGGAGGAGATCACGTCGAAGTACGGCGCCGACATCCTGCGACTGTGGGTGGCCGCGGAAGACTATCGAGAGGACGTGCGCATCTCGGCGGAGATCCTGGGACGGCTGGTGGAGGCGTACCGGCGGGTCCGCAACACGCTCCGTTTCCTCCTCGGCGCGCTCAGCGACTTCGATCCGACCGCCGCGCCGCCGCCGCCATTGCAGCTCGACCGCTGGATCCTGCAGCGGACCCAGCGCCTCGTCGAGCGCTGCGGGCGGGCATTCGATGCCTACGAGTTCCACGTCGTCTACCACGCCGTGAACAACTTCTGCAGCGTCGATCTGAGCGCGCTCTACCTCGACATCGTGAAGGACCGCCTGTACTGCAGCGCCGCCGGCGCGCCGGAGCGGCGCGCCGCCCAGTGGACGATCTGGCGGATCGCCGACGCGCTCACGCGCATCATCGCCCCGGTGCTGCCGTTCACCGCCGAGGACGTGTGGGCGCATCTGCCCGGGCCGCGCGAGGAAAGCGTCTGTCTGGCGCGATTTCCCGAGGTCGATAAGGCGCTGGTCGACGACGCCGTCGAGGCGGTCTTCGAGCGCCTGCTCCAGATGCGGGCGGCGGTCAACAAGACGCTCGAGGAGGCCCGACAGGCGGGTACGATCGGCCACAGCCTCGACGCGAACGTGTGGCTCGCGCCGGTGGACCCGGCCTCGGCGGCCGGTCACGATTGGGCGGCGCTTCTGGCGCGCTATCGCGAGGAGCTGCCGACGTTGTGCATCGTCTCGCAGGTGGAGATCGGGGATAGGGCGGACGGCGTCCCGCCGAGTCAGCTGCTGACCGACCTGGCCATTCGCGTCAGCCCGGCCGCCGGCCGCAAGTGCGCCCGCTGCTGGAACTACCGGCCGTCCGTCGGTGCCGCGGCCCGCCATCCGGACATCTGCGACCGATGCCTGGCAGTGGTCGGCGGATGAGGCGGCGCAGCGTTGGCGAGGTCATCGCGATCGTCGTCGCGATCGTTGCCCTCGACCAGGCGACGAAGTGGTTGGTGACGCAGGCCCTTGATCTGCACCAGTCGGTCCCGATCATCGACGGCCTATTCAGTCTCACGTACGTGCGCAACGCCGGTGCCGCCTTCGGGCTTTTCGGCGGGCTACCTGCAGCCATCCGCGGACCGCTGTTCGTCGTGCTGTCGCTCGGAGCCCTGGTCGTGCTCGGAATCCTACTTGCCGGCTTGCGTCCCGAGGAACGTGGTCTCCGCATCGCCATCGCGGCGGTGCTCGGTGGCGCCATCGGCAACTTGATCGATCGCGTGCGCGAGGGCGAGGTGATCGATTTCTTCGACGTCTACTGGCGCGACTACCACTGGCCCGCCTTCAACATCGCCGACAGCTGCATCAGCCTCGGCGTGGCCGCCCTCTTGCTTTTCTCCTTCCGCCGTCCAGTTCCCTCGCCTTGACCGGTGTCAGAGGGGCAAGCGAGGCGCGCCACGGTTCCGCGACCATCGCTCCACTGCGCGGCGATCGAGCCGTCCCTTCCCGCGCCGCCATTGCCCAGCGCGTGGATGGCACTGGGACTCGCTCTCGCGGCCGTTCTGCCCTACGCCCGGGTGGTCGGACACGACTTCGTCTTCGATGACTACTCGCGGGTCATCGAGAATCCCCATGTCGCCTTCGGCCTCAGCTGGGCGGGTCTCGTGCGCCTCACGACCCTGTTCCATGCCTCGAACTGGCATCCGTTGACCTGGTTCTCTCACATGGTGGATTTCGAGCTGTATGGGAGCGATCCGGCCGGCCATCACCTGACCAGCGTCTTGCTCCATGCGTGCAACACCGTCCTGCTGTTCGTCACCCTGACCCGTATGACCGGCGAAGCAGCGTGCGCGGCGCTCGTGGCGCTGCTCTTCGCTGTCCACCCGTTGAACGTCGAGACCGTCGCGTGGGTGTCCGAGCGCAAGGGGGTGCTCAGCACGACGTTCTGGCTCTTCAGCTTACTTGCGTATGAGCGGTACGCGCGGCGGCGCCGCGCGGGGCGGTACCTGCTGGTCGCGATCTCGATGGCGCTGGGGTTGACGGCGAAAGGCACGTTGGTGACCATACCATTCGTGTTGCTGCTGCTCGATTGGTGGCCGCTCCGCCGCTGGCCGCTCCTCGAGCAGGACGCCGCTACGGCCGACGGCTCACCGTTGCCTGCCGGCGCGGGTGCAGCGCTCGCGATCGCCCGCCGGCGACTCGTCCTGGAGAAGTTGCCGTTGCTCGGGTTGTCGGTGGTGGGGAGCGTACTGACCCTCGTGGCGCAGCAGGCCGGCGGCGCCGTACAGGCGGTGGCCACCGTGTCGCTGACGGCGCGTCTCGACAACACGCTCCTCGCGTACGTCCAGTATCTGGTGCAGGCGCTCTGGCCGGTGCGACTGGCCTGCTTCTATCCTCACCCGACCATCGTCGGGGAGAGCACGAGCGGCGAGCTGAGCCTGGCGGCGATCGGCGCGGCGGCACTGCTTGCAGCCATGACTCTGGCCGCGGCTCGGGCGCGGTCGCGGCCATACATTCTCGTTGGATGGCTCTGGTATCTCGGGACGTTGATCCCGGTCGTTGGCCTGGTCCAGGTGGGTGCCCAGGCGATGGCCGACCGCTACACCTACGTCCCGATGATCGGGATCTATGTGGCGCTCGTGTGGGGCGCCCGGGACGCCATTGCGCGGTGGCCACGCTCAGGTCCCGTTCTCGTGACGGCCGCGGCCATGGCAGTGCTTCTCTGCGTCCGGCTCACCTGGACCCAGGTCGGGACGTGGAAGACGAGCGTTACCCTCTACGAGCACGCGCTTCGTGTTACACGACACAACTATTTGGCGCACAACAACCTCGGCAACGCGTACCTGCGCGCGGGCAATACCGAACAGGCGGAAGCGCAACTGCGGCGTGCGCTCGACATCCTGCCGACGCTGGCGTCGGCGCACAACAACCTCGGAGTCATCCTGCTCGGTCGTGGCGACCTGACCGGTGCGGAGGACCACTTTCGGCGCGCCTCGAGATCGACCCGGAGTTCGCCGACGCGCGCAGCAACGTCGGCGCCGTCGCCATGCAGCGCGGCGACCCGGCGGGGGCGCTCGCGCACCTCGAACGGGCAATGCAAGCAAGGCCAGAATCCGCCGAGGCACTCACCAACCTCGGCATTGCGCTCGTCCGCCTGGGGCGGTTGTCGGAGGCAGCAGCCCAGTTCACCGCCGCGCTCCGTGTGAGGCCCGACTACGTCGATGCGCACAACGGGCTTGGCCTGGTGCGCTTGCGGCTGGGCGACCCGGCGGCCGCCAGAGCGCACTTCGAGCGCACGCTCGAGGTGCGCCCGAAGGACGCGGCAGCGCTCCGAGGGCTCGAGCAGGCAAAGGCCATGCTTGCGGGCGCCCGACCCCCCCAGGATCCGGGCACCCCGGCGCTTCGAGATCTGCCCTGAGCGGTCAGTTGGCGGCGGGCTCGGATGATGCGGCCGGCGCGGGCGAGGTGGTTGCTTCGCCTAAAGCCGCTCCATCGGCTGAGCCGGTCAGCGGCTGCGTGAGGGCCGCTATGGTGACGGCCCCGCCATCGCGTGCCCGATCCATGGCGGTGAGCGCCATGCCGACAGGCGCGTCGTCAGCCGCATCGAAGAAGAGGATGTGGTCGTCACGTGCGGCGAACATGCGGCGCAGGCGGAGGGGCAGCTCATCCAACGTGACGTCCGCGCCATTGACCTCGATCCGGCCGTCAGCTTCGAGGCGCAGGACGAGGGGTGGGGTAGGGTCCTGCTCAAGCTCCTGCTTGTCCACTTCTTCCTTCTTCTGCTCCGGGGTGTGCACCCAGAACTGCCGGTTCATGAGAGGGGTCATGGCCATGAAGATGATCAGCAGCACGAGGACGACGTCGATCAACGGCGTGACGTTCATGTCGGGCTGCAGGCGCTTCGAGCCCTTCTGCGTGCCGACGGTCATTGCCATGGCTGCACACCATCCTCTGTAGCCGGTGTAGCCGGCGCCGGGGTGGACATGGCGGCTTCCGCACCCTCGGAGACGAGTGGGGTCGGCGGGGCAAGCGCAGGAGGCGCGCCGTCGACCGCCAGCGGATCCGGCGAGGAGATCACAGCCGGTTCCGAGTCGCCGAAGGACGGGTCCTCCTCGCGGTGCCGCTCGTTGACCATGTAGGCCATCCCCGGGAATCCGATCTCCTCCAGGCGTCGCTGGAACTCGCGGACGTCGCCATAGCGCACCTGCACGTCGGTGCGGAGCACCAGGCGGCGTAGCGGATCCAAGGTATGCTCCGCCTCGAGCGTTGCGATGATGCCGTCGAGGTCATAGAGCTGACCCTGGAAGTGATAGTGTCCGCCGCCTTGCGTGGTCACCTTGAAGGGTTCTCCCGACTGTGCGTCCGGATCGGAATTGAAGATGCCGGGCAGATCGACCTCGGTATCCTGCGCGAGCTGCGGTGCGACGACCATGAAGATGATGAGCAGCACCAGCACCACGTCCACGAGCGGCGTGACGTTCATCGAGGGCGCCACGCCAACAGCGGCCGCCCGTCTCGCGAGCCCACCGGTCATGAATGGACTCCGATCGCCTCTCCATCGTGCCTGGTGGCCGTGTCGATCCGGTGTCCGTTCTCGTGTGGCTCTGCCTGCGAGCGCCGCTCCTCCCAGTCGTCGATCGTGTCCAGCAGCTCCCCCGCCGAATGGGTCAAAACCAGCTCTTCCTGGGAGATCTTGGTGGAGAGGTAGTTGAAGGCCAGGACCGCAGGGATCGCCACCGCCAGGCCGAGCGCCGTCTCGACCAGGGCCTCGGAAATGCCCGCCGATACCGCCGAGAGCCCACCGGACCCGGTGGAGGCGATTCCCTGAAACGCGGAGATGATGCCGACGACGGTCCCCAGCAGCCCGACGAATGGTGCGACGGAGCCGGTCGAAGCGAGGACACCCATGCCACGACGCAGGTCGGTGCTGATCTCCTCCATGAAGCGCTCGAGATGCCGCCGGGTACGCTCGGCCGGCGGCAGGCCGCCGATGTCAGCCGTCGTGAGAGCGTGCTGATACGCGCGCAGCACGCTCCGCACGACTCGAGCCAGATGCCCCTTGGCGTGATGCTTCAGCTCCGCGCGCTTGATGACGAGATCGAGGCGGTCGGGACGCAGATCCCGTCCGATCGATCCGGCGAAGCGACGCGACGCGGCTCGCGATGTCCGCAAGGTCATGAGCCGTTCGGCGAGCACGGTCAGGGAGGCAAGTCCCATGACCAGGAGCACCGCGCCGACGACCATCGCCGGAACGCCCATATGACCCCAGATCTCCGCCAAACTGAAGTGCATGATACCTCCTTCTTCCCGAGACAGATGCAGTTACGCCTGCAGCTTGAAGTGAATCTCGATCCGGTGCGGAACCGAGATCGGCTGTCCCTGATGCAGTGCGGGCTCGTAACGCCAGCCTTGAACAGCCTTCTCGGCGACGCTCACGAACGGCTCTTCGCCGCGCACCACCTCGATCTTCTCCAGACGCCCATCGGCACGAATGACGCACTCTATGATCACGGTTCCGACCAGCCGCGTCTTCTTCGCCGACGGCGGATACGGAGGGCGCCGGTTGGAGCGGTAGGGCTTTGGCGCCACGGCGCCTGCCGGCAGGCCGAAGCCCGCCATGTTGCCGGCACCGTTCCCCACCCCGCCTTCGAGGCCGGCGGGGTCACCGGTCCCTGGCTCTCCGAAAATAGCGATGCCCTTGTCGAGACTCGGATCGATCTCCGGCGCCTCCTCCGGCATCTCCTCGGGGGCCGCGAGCTCCTTCGGCGGCGGCGGCGCGTCGAGCTTACGCACCTTCATGTCCTTGGGCACGACCGCGGCGGCCGCCGGCGCCCGATCGCGGGGCCTAGGCTCCATCCTCGGCGCCTGGGGCTTGGGTGCCTCGATGATCGGCACTGGCTCCGGAGGGGGCTCCGGTCGCGCTATCTTCTCGACGAAGGTGACTTTGACGGGCTCCTTGGGCGGCGCGATGATTTGCTTGGTGGCCGTGCCGATGACGACCACCAGGATTCCGATGACGATGTAGACCGCCGACGAGGTGAAGAACGCGGCGAGCCAGTGACGCGAGACATGGTCAACCTGGCCGTAGTGAGCGAACCCCGACAGGGCAGGTTCATCAGCGGGCAAGGCTTCTTTCGGTAGGACGGTCGGGACAGGGTCCGACACCGGGGCGCCATGAGCTTCCACCTCCACGGCATGACTCCACGGCCCAAGCTCAGGGACGTGGACGGCCCACGCCCTGGCCTCCGACGGGCCATACAAAGCATAGCGCCGTGGGGTTGCGACCGCGTTACGACGCGATGAAGTTTGGCTCGTGATCAGCCCGCGCCGGTCCTGAGAGCTGGATCAGCCCCGGATGGTCGTCACGGAGCCGGCTTGCCGACGCGACGTCCACGCGCGCGACACGACGGCTACCATGGTGGCGCGACGCGGCGTCGGCGATGGAGGGAATTGCGACCCGAGTGCTGTCCGCAGGGGCAGACGCCATAGCGCTTGCGACACCCGCGGATCCACTCCCTACGGCCGAGTCGCCCGCGAGTCACGATGGTGGGCTGCGTCACGTGAGCTTTTCTCGCGGCCTTCATGGAGTCTTAATTGCTTCGGGCTTTCTTCACTGCTGGCAGTTGGTCATAGTATTCTCAAGGAAAGAAGAATAGAGAGATGAAGGAGAGTCGGGATCATGGTTCTGCACGCGATTCACGGGCGTGTTCGATTGAGTGTAGCGCAGCTGAAGAGATCGCCGGAGAAGGCGCTGCAGCTGCAGCAGCAGCTCGAGGCATGTGAAGGCATCGAGCGCGCGGTCGCGAATCCAGCGACCGGAACCGTTCTCGTGGAGTACGACACCACCTGCAGCCATCCCGAGCAGGTCATCCGCGATCTACGCCGCCTCGGCTGGATTCGCCGCGGTCGCGGCGCGACACATCGCAGCACCGCGCCTGCGACGCATGGCATGAAGCAACGGGTGGCGGAAAGCCTGACGGCCAGCGTGCTGGAGGTCGCCGTGCGCGGCCTCGTCAGCGCGCTCCTCTGACCCCGTTGCTCCGCAGCAACGGACGCAACCCGTTGAGGGTGGCGCAGATCGCCGAGCCGTTGCTGATCACCGTCGCGCCCACGGCCCCCACGAGGCCCGTCAACGATAGGGCCAGGGCGGCGGTGTTGGGGTAGAAGTTCAGATCCCAGTTCTGCTGGATCAGACGTACCGACTCCCGGGCGAGATCGATCGCCTGGGGAATTTTCCACAGATTGTCCTCGAGCAGCACCACGTGCGCCGTCTCGGAGGCGACGTCCGTGCCGCCGAGGACCGCGATGCCGACGTCGGCCTGCGCCAGCGCCGGCGAGTCGTTGACGCCGTCGCCGACGAGGGCGACACAATGCCCCTGGCGCTGGAGAAACTTGACCAGCTCACACTTGTCCTGCGGCAGCGCACCGCCCACGTACCACTCGATGCCACAGCTTGTGGCGACCTGCTGAGCCACCGCCGGGTTGTCACCGGTGATCATGAGGACGTCCCTCACACCCCGCTCCCGCAACGCCTGCACGACCGCTGGCACCTCGGGGTGGAGCGGAATCCGGAAGAGCAGCACCCCCGCAATCTCACCGTCGAGCGCAACGTAGACGGCGGTCGTGGCGCCGTCGGACAAGGGGCCCAGCTCCGAGGCCACGCCGTTGAGGTGCACCCCGTTGGCTTCGATGAAGCGATCACAGCCGACGAGCACCACGGAGCCCTGCACCGTCGCTTCCACCCCGAGCCCGATGCTGTACGCGGACGATTCGCGCTCGGGAACGGCGAGGCGCCGGTCGCGCGCCGCACGCTCGATGGCCTGCGCGAACGGATGATTGAGCCGCTGCTCGGCGGCGGCGGCGACGGTGAGCACATCGTCTGACGACAGACGGTCATCCGCGGGCACGACGCTCACCAGCTCGGGGACGCCCTTGGTGAGCGTGCCGGTCTTGTCGAAGACCACCATGTCCACCTGTGCGAGCGTCTCGAGATAGCGCCCTCCACCTTTCACGAGGATGCCTGCGCGCGCCGCTGCGGCGATGGAAGAAAGCACGGTGGTCGGCGCGGCGACGCGGATGCCGGTGCCGTAGTCGACGATCAGGAACGCCGCGGCGGCATGCGCGTTCCCGGTCAACAGGAACAAGCCGCCGGCGCCGAGCAGGCTCCAGGGCACCATGCGGTTCGCGAACCGCTCGGCGTAGTTCTGAATGCGGGTCTCGCGCACCGGGGCCTGCTCGACGAGCCGGATGATCTTCGAGGCCATGGTGTTCTTGCCGACGTGATCGGCGGTGAAGTACACCTTGCCGTCGCACACGACGGTGCCCGCGTACACACCGTCGCCGACCTCCTTGCGCACCGGCATCGACTCGCCCGTGAGGATCGCCTGGTCGACGACGGCCGTCCCCTGCGTCACCGTCCCGTCGGCGGCGATGAGCTCGCCCGCGTAGACGACCAGCTCGTCGCCCTCGCGGACCTCTTTGATCGGGACGCGGCACTTCTGGCCGTCACGCACGACCCACGCATGCTGCGTGTGGCCGTCGAAGAGATCCTCGATGATGCGGTGCGATTTCTCCACCGTGGCGTCGCGGATGAAATCGCCCAGCGACACCAGCCAGGTCATAATGGCGGCCGTTCCGAACTGCCCTTGCGCGGCCAGGACCCCGGTGGCGAGCGCGTCGAGAACATCCACCGTGAGGCTCTTGCGCTCGAACAACGCCTCGGCGGCCCGCTTGAAGATGGGCACGGCCGCACACAGGATCAGCGCCGGCGCAAACGCCGATTCGGTGACGAAGCACGCGCCGACGGCGGCGGTCGAAAGAAAGATTGGAAGCTTGGATCCAGCTTCTTCCGGTTCCGGGGCCGCCGCCGATTGCGACGCCGGATGGTGACCGTTGGCGCTCGGAGCGGTGGCGACCTCGGACAGCAGACCGAGGACGTCCTGCTCGCTCCTCAGGTCCGGGTCGTACTCGAGGACGGCGCTGTGGCACACCCGATTGAGCCGGACCTCCGAGATGCCGGGCTGCTCGCGCAGCAGCGTGTCCAGGGCAGGCCGCCCGTTGGCGGTCGTGAGCTTGGTGAAATACGCGTCATCGAACCGCACCCGGAGACGCCCGCGAACTCCATGAATCACATGGTATTCCATCTACCGCACACCACTTCTCCGCTGGATTTCGAACCGTCAGAACTTTGGTGCCGACGGCGGCACCAGCCATCACCCGTCGAGAGCAGGCACAGCATCAGGGTGGATGCTCCACTTGCACCATGCGACCGGCGTTGAGCGCCACGAAGGTGCCGAACGAGAACCACAGCAGGTCGAACCAGGTCGGAAACTGGACGTTGCTCGTGGAAAGCAGACGTCCGACCCCGAGCACGAAGAGGCTGAGAGGTATCAGCACGCGGAGATCGATGTTGCCGCCGGTGACCCAGTCCACGCCTTCGTCCATTGTTCCCAGCCAGGAATTGATGCGGTTCGCCAGCGGCGTTGGCGGCTGCGCGCCATCACCGTTGGACGGCGCTGTCAGCATCGCCTCGATCTGTTTGCGGTCCAGGTCGGGAAGCGCGAACTGCTGCAACGCCTCGGATAGATTCGGAACCAAGGCTGGGAACGTGGTCGCCGACTCGTTGTAGCTCACCACAACACTTGCGGTGAGCGGATTCGTCTCGACGCGCCGTACTCCGGGCAGAGACAGCAAGCGGTCGCGTATCGCGACCGCGTACTTCGGGTCCCGTTTGAGGCGCGAGATCTTGAGCCGGATTCGTCCTGGAACTGCGTGGACGATCGAAACGCTACGCTCACCCATCACCGCCCATCCCCCCAAGCTTGGCGAGTTGGAGCTAGGCGCGTGCTGGTGCTGGTCTCGGCTTCGCCGTCGCGAGACTTTCGGCGTTCGCCGATGCTGAACCATGCTCCGAGCGCGCCTCGGCAACCAGATCACTCCACTGCTCGCCCACCTCCGCGAACAACTCGGTTACCTGATCAGTGACGGCAAGCAAGCTTCGGATCGCTCCCTTCGCCAGCGGCCGGGCGACGCCCGCGATCGCAGGAATCACGACAGGGGCCGCCACCGCAGCACCGATTCCGACGAGGATCATTGGTACGGATCCCTTCAACAGCGCCATGTCTCACCTCCACCTTTTTGGGGACGGCCCCGATCTAGATACGTATGGAATACAAACAAAGAGCCCGTTTGTCAATGTTTTCATGCCATGGCAACTACGTATGCGCGCGTGGTGTGAGATGAAACGGTCGGCGGCGGCGGCAATTGACCCTCCGTTCGTGGCTCATGCGAGGCTCCGACCGTGTCGACCGCTCGGCCGCGGCGACGCAGACGCGGAATGCTGCACGGTCGTGGCGATGCGGCGCCTCCTCCATCTAGAGGTGTGGGGTGGCGACGCTGCCACCATCGGGGTGCTGCTGAGCCAACAGCTCCATTGCCGTCTGTGGAAGGACTAGTCGAGATACGTGGGCCGTCCGGTGAATTGATCACGGATCCGGTATGTTAGCGCGGATCGTGGTATGAACGCCTCGCTGTGGAAGAGAATCCAACCGTGCGCGTTGCCCCGGTTCCCCACCCGGACGAGCGCAGCGCCGGAGCGAGCGCGAGACGGGCTGCATCGCGCAAGCCGCGTCGCGGGAGCGTCCGCGTGAGCCGTCCGCCTCGAAGTGGAGCTGAAGACCTGCGCGCGCGCTCCCGACGCGAGCGGTATCGCGCGCTTCCGGTTCTACTCGCGGCGGCCGCCTGCGTCGTGCTCGGGGTTGGTCTCGCGGCCCTCAGGTACGTGAGGCAGCAGCTGGTGGCTGCCGCCGGCGAGAGTCTGCTGCTCGCGGCGGTCGATATCGGGACCGCGATGGATCTGGCCGTCTCCGATCGATTTCGGGAAGTTCGTATCGCCGCCTCGAGCTGGCTGGTCCGGTACGGTGCCGCGGACGAGGTAGAGGCGTCCCTGCGGGCAATGAAGAACGCGGATCCGCTCTATCTCTGGCTCGGGGTCACCGATGCGGCCGGACGGGTCCGGGCGGCCACCTCGCCCCTGTCCCTGGGCGCCGACCTGGGGCAGCGGCCATGGTTCCGAACGCTCCGGGCGCGGCCCGAGCCGAGCGCCCGCGATGCCTCCACGTCGATCGCCCTCACGGTGCCGCTTTTCGGAGACGCGGGGACCTTCGAGGGCGCGCTCGTCGCCCACATCGGTCTCGGAGGTCTCCAGCAGGTGTGGGTACGGACGGTCTACGCGTTGCGAGCGCGGTTCGGCTCGTGGATCGACTGGCAGTTCATGACCCCCGACGGCGAACTGATCGATGGCGACTTCCGGCGCCGCCGGGCGGTTGGACTGCGGTCGGCGCTGCGGTCGGCCGGCCCGGCGCAGTCCGCTCAGGCGGGTTACTTCGAGGAAGTGCATCCGGAGCTCCGCGTGCCCGTGGTGACCGCATTCGCGCTCAGCCCGGGGCATCGGGGCTATCCCGGGCTCGGCTGGACGGTCATCGTCCGCATGAACAAGCGCGTGATTCTCGCCCCTGTCGATCGGGTCGTTCGGGGCCTCGGCGCCGTGGGCGTTCTGATCGTGACGCCGCTCTTCGGGTTGCTACTGTGGAGCGTCCGCCGCCTGCGCGCCGAGTGGCTCGAGGCGCAGGATGCGACGGCGCGGGCCCAAGCAGCGGAAGCAGAGCGGCGGGTGCGCGAGACGCAGATTCGCGCCATCGTCCAGACCGCCAGCGACGCTATCATCACGACGGATGCCCGTGGCGTGATCGCGTCGATCAACCTCGCCGGCGAGCGCATGTTCGGCTACGGCAGCGGCGAGCTGGTGGGCCGGCCGATCGCTGCCCTGATTCCGCGTCTTCGGCCGGCGGGTGTCGAGGGCGGGGTCGAGTTCTCGGCTCGCCGCCGGGATGGGACGGAGTTTCCTGCGGAGATCGGGGTCGGCGAGGTGTCGCTGCCGGACCGCTGCCTGTTCACGGCTATCGTCCGGGACGTGAGCGAGCGCCGGCAAGCGGAGGCGCGGGTGCGCGAGCATCAGGCCGCGCTCGCACACGTGCTCCGCGTGAGCACGCTCGGGGAGATGGCGGCCGGGGTGGCGCACGAGATCAACCAGCCCCTCACCGCCATCGCCAGCTACGCGCTGGCGGGTGGGGAGGAGGCGCGGTCCGGCGCCGCCACGCCGGAGGAGACCGCGGACGTGCTGGAGCAGATCGGGACGGAGGCGCGGCGCGCGGGCGCGATCGTCCACCGGCTGCGAAATCTGGTCGACAAGGCGCCGCCACATCGCCAGCCCACCAGCCTGAGAGGGACGATCCGGAACGTGCTACGCTTGTTGAGCGAGCAGCTCGCTCGCCACGGGATCCAGGTGGGCTACGAGCTGCTGCCGGAGCCGTTGCTGGTGAGCGCCGATCCGCTGCAGATCGAGCAGGTGCTGGTGAACGTCATCCAGAACGCGGTGGATTCGATCCGGTCGTCCGAGCGTGCCGACGGTCGGGTGTGGATTCGGAGCGCCAGAATCGGAGATGGACAGGTGGAGACGAGCATCCACGACAACGGTGAGGGTTTGGCCGCGGACGCGAGGGAGCGCATCTTCGATGCCTTCTTCACCACCAAGCCCGAAGGGCTCGGCATGGGTCTCGCCATCAGCCGCGCCATCGTCGAGGCCCACGAGGGACGTCTGTGGGCGACGCCCGGGCCGGGCCCCGGGGTGACCATTCACTTCACCCTCGCGGAGCACGTGGAGAGCGGAGGCGATGCGCGCTGAGCCGACCGTGCACGTCGTCGACGACGACGCGGCGGTGCGCGAGGCGCTGCGCCGGGTCATCGCCTCGCTCCGGGTGCGCGTAGAGACCCATGCCTCGGCGGAGCAGTTCCTCAGGGCTTTCGATCCGGCGCGCCCTGGCTGTGTCGTACTGGACGTGCGTCTCGGTGGCACGAACGGGCTCGATCTCCAGGAGCAGCTCGCTGCCAGTGGGGCGCCCATTCCGGTCATCATCATCACCGCCTACGGCACCGTGCAGACGGCGGTTCGGGCCATGCGCGCGGGCGCGGTGGACGTGCTCGAGAAGCCGTTCGACCCGCGCGAGCTGCGGGAGCGTGTGCGGCAGGCGGTGGAGCGGGATCGCTCAACCCGCCGGCAGCGCGCCGAGAAGGAGACGTTGTCGGCGGGCGTGGACCTCCTCACCCCCAGGGAGCAGGAGGTACTGGGTCTCTCCCTCGTTGGCAAGACGGCGAAGGAGATCGGGGAGGCCCTCAACCTGAGCGCGCGGACGGTGGAGGTCCACCGGGCGCGCATTCTCACCAAGACCGGCGCCAGTTCGGTGTCCGAGCTGGCCAAGCGCCTCAGTCCAGAGCGCTCGGAACCCTAGTTCGCAATTCTCACCCGGTTCGCGACTGCCGGCGGCTTGCGCCGCGAGGGCACTGGAAGAGTCCCGGCCCGCTATCCTTGCTTCACGGCCACGGCGTTGGTGCGAGCGGCCTCCTGTGGTGCCCTGCGTAACATGGGGCCCCTGCCGCCGCCCCGTCACGTGCCCTCGAACGGGGCGGCCGGTCGAGCGCGTCGGCCGGATGCGCCGGGGGCTCCAATCCCATTGCAGGGCGGTAGGATCGTGCAACCCCGCAGGGCCAAGAGTCCCAAGTAGTGGCAGGACGCTCTTGAACTTGCTGGCCCGTCCGGCCGCGCTGCAGGCACGCACCCTGCATAGAGCCGGCGATCGCCGGACTTCGGGGCCTCGACTCCGGACTCCGGCCTCCCGATCCAGATCGTGAGGTGATCTCGGTGTCGACACCATACCGCCACAGTCTCGAGGGTCGCCTGCGAATCAAGATCTCTGCGGTGAGAGCGGCGCCCGAGCGCGCGGCCCGCCTGAAGGAGCACTTCGCCGGCGTGGCGGCGATGCACGAGGTGCAGGCGAACCCGATCACGGGGAACGTGCTTTTCGTCTATGATCCGACGAGCATCCGGGAGCGCGACATCATGCGTATGCTGCAGCGCCTCGGATGGATCGCCGCCCCGGCTCCGCTCGCGCGCCCATCCGTCGCGCGCGGCGCGCCAGCCGCCCGCGGCGAAACGACAGGCCACCGGATACTGGAGAAGCTCATCGCGGCGCTTCTCGAGATCCTGTTCCTGAGGCTGCTGCGCCTCGCCTGAACCATCTCGGGGGATCCTTCCCGCCGGCGCGGAGGGCCCACGCAATGGCATCCCCTGCGATGAGCGTCTCGCGGGGCGAAGCGTGCCGGTATCGCGCCGAGCGATTTACCGCTGGGGCGTCCTGGTCCCGCACGCCGAATCCTCCCTCAGCACGCGGATGATGTCGCTCGCCCGCTTCGCCGACGTTCCGAAGAGGGTTCCCGTGCAGCGCCTCGCCAACCGCTCGCGGGCCAAGGCATAGGCGGCCCCTGGCAGCGGGACGACGCCGGCATCGCTGACGAACGAGCGCGCGTGGGCGAGGTAGAAGTCCGCGAACGCCGCCACGGGTGGTCGCTCGAGCGCGGCAGCGCGTACGTAGAGAAAGAGCAGGCGCGACAGCGTCCGGTACGCGCCTGCCTCGATGCTCTCGACGGAGGGTGACACGGGACCGCCGCCTTCGTCGATGGGGACGAGCCTGATCCGGTTGCGGTGCTGCAGGTAGTATCCGTATCCGAAGTAGCCGAGGGCGTCTTTGTCCGCGGCGATGCCCTGGGCGAGCACGTTGTCATCCTCGTGCGCGGTGTAGTCCTGCCGCGATCGTCCGCGCTCTCCCTCTAGGACGTCGGTGAAGTAGTCGAAGGTCCCGGATGCCGGACCGGGGCCATACAGGTGGATCTCCCGCGACGGCCACGCCGGCCGCACGTCGGACCACCGGATGACCGAGCGCTCTGGCGCCCAGATTCGTCTGAGCTCGTCGATCGTCAGGTAGTCCACCCAGTCGTTCGTCGGGTGCACCGCCACCGACAGGCCATCAAGCCCGATGGGGATCTCCACGAAGTCGATACCGGCCGCCGCGGCGGCGGCCGCCTCGGCGGCGGTGATGGGTCGCGAAGCATCGTTGATGTCGCACTGCCCGCTCAGAAAACGTTCGAATCCCCCACCCGTACCGGAGATGGCGACCGTCACTCGCACGCCGTCATTGCGGATCTGGAACTGGTCGGCGATCGCCTCCGAGATGGGAAACACGGTGCTCGAGCCGTCTATCCTTATCCAGTCGCCGTGAGGCTCGCCGGCGGACGGCTGGCGCTCCGTGGTGTTCTCGGTCGCAAGGCCGCCCGCCGGGAAGGCAAGCGCCATCGCCAGAACCCAGGCCATCACCTCGCGTGTCGCCACGGAGTCCAGGCGGGACACGCGATCGGTCCGTCGTCGCGTGGGCCGAGGTCGTCCACTGTCGCTCGTAACGAGGTGGGGGTCCTCCCGGCAACGCAACTTCATAATTTCACAAGCTCGTTACGTGAACGCTACTTGGACCTGCCATAAGCCATTCTGGGCAACCGGGGCCAGTCCGGTCGGTGTGGACGCTGCGCTCCCGGCAAGCGCGCACCGTCCGGAGATTGGCCGATTTCTATATCAAGGCGGCTGCGTTGGGCAGCTCGATGTCGACACACGTGGACCCGAGGACGGCCGAGGGGTCGGAGCGCCCCATCCTCATCGTCGATGACGATGACGAGGTACGCGAGACGATTCGCGCCCATCTCGAGCGCTGCGGATTCGTGGTCCGGGAGGCCACGGGAGGAGAGGACGCCGTCCAGCGCGTCTTCGAGCACATGCCGGCGCTCGTGGTGATGGACGTGACGCTGCGCGATACGAGCGGGCTGCAAGTGTGCCGTCGGCTCCGCGCCACCGAGGCGACTCGGGCGTTGCCCATCATCATGCTCACGGCGCGGAAGTCCGAGGTGGATCGGGTGGTCGGGCTCGAGCTGGGCGCGGACGACTACGTCACCAAGCCCTTCAGTCCGAAGGAGCTGGTGGCGCGCGTGCGCGCGCTGCTGCGGCGCGCTGCGCCCCGGATTCCCCAGCAGCCCGCCACCGAGCTCAGCTGCGGGCGCCTGCGCATGAACCTCGCGAGCCACGAGGTCGCGGTCGATGGGCGCGCGGTGGCGCTGACGTTGCGGGAGTTCGAGCTGCTGCGGTTCTTCGTGCAGCATGCGGACAAGGCCTTCAGCCGTGCGCAGCTTCTCGCCGCCGTGTGGCCCCGCCGCATGGACGAGCGCAGCGTCGATGTCCACGTGCGCCGCCTCCGGCGGCGACTCGAACAAGCCGGCATCGTGTCCCAGGTCATCGTGACGGTGCGGGGCGTGGGCTACCGATTCGACGCTGGCCGCGTGAAGGATGGCTGACGGCCCTCCCGCGCCTCGCGGCGGCACCATCAGCGCGAGTAGCTGAGGCCGAAGCCGAAGCTCACGCCCGTCGTGTAGCGTTGCTGCGTGAAGCTTCCCTGGGTGTACTCGACGGGCTCGTTCAGGATGTTCGCCACGCTGAGCTTGAAGCTGAGCGGGAAGCCAACGAGGTCGTTCAACGGAAGGATCAGGACCGCATCGAGCTGGTGGCGTCGGGCCTCGATGATGTCGGGCAGTCCCAGCGTGCCCACGTCGCTGATGCGGTCGTCGATGACATTGTACAGGAGGCGGACGCTCCCGAAGCGCGCCGGGCTGTACTCGAGCGCCACGTTGACGATGAACTGCGGCTGACCCTGCAGATCGCGCGTGGTGTTGGTCTGGACCTCGAGGGTTGATTCCCGCGGCGCGGTCACCTCCGACTTGGCCCAGGTCGCGTTGGTGAGCAGGCTGAGGTCCCGCAGCCGCGGCCACAGGAACTCGAAGTTCTTCCGGCCCTCGAACTCGAGACCGTAGACCCATCCGCTGTCGGCGTTGGCGAAGGAGTTCACCAGGTCCGATGCCCGCTGAATGACCGTCTGCTCGATGGGTTTCGTGAGCTCCTTGTAGAAGAAACCGACGGAGACGATCTCGGTTGGTGAGAAGAACCACTCCCAGCGCGCGTCGTAGCTCGTGATGTCCGCCTGCTCGAGAAACGGGTTGCCCACCTGCGCCCGCTCGCCGCGTTGCGCCGGGAACTCCGCCGGCGACAGCTCGCGAAAGTCCGGGCGCGAGACCGTCTGGCTCCACGCGAGGCGGACGTTCATGTCGTCGATCGGGCTGTAGATGAGGCTCACGCCAGGCAGGAAGTTCTTGTTCTTGTTGGGGATCTCGGTGGGCAGAAGATCCGCCTCGACGTTGAACACGTGGAGCGTGATGTCGGAGTCCTCGTAACGCACACCCCCGACCACTCGGAGGCGATTTTGAACGATGGGCAGGTCGAGCATGCCGTAGCCGCCCAGCACCTCCTCCGACGCATCGTACTTATCGCGTTTGGCCGTCAGCTCATCGAAGTCGACGCCGCCCGGCCGGATGTTACCCGGCTGGAGCAGCACCTCGGTCGGCAACGTCGTGTCGAAGGCGCCCGGCGGCACGATGTAGCGGAAGCGGCGCTGCTCGAAGTGGCGCTCCCGGTAGAGGTAGCCCCCACCGAGCTTGAGCCGGGCGGCGAGCCCTGACCAGACTTTGGTGAACGGTAGACGGGTTTCGAACGGAACCGTGACGTCCACGCCTGTGTCGCTCAGAATTTCGTCCATCTTGTTGTACAGCCGCTGGCCGCCTAGCGAGTCCTCGACGTACACGAAGGGCCCACCGACGGGACCGTTGCGCGCCTGGAACCGTGTATCCGGCGTATCCGCGATCGTTTGCGCGATCGCGCTGCGCCAGTCCGCGCGCAGAAAGCCGAACTCGTGCTCGCCCGCGAACTGCGAGAAGACGAGCTGCTCTTCCGTGTATTCGAACTCGACCTGTTGCTGGACGATGCCCGAGCCGATTCCGAGGTTCGTGGTTTCGCCCTCGGCCGTCTTCACCTGATTTTCGGACGCGCGGTTGAAGAGCGTGCGCATGCTGAGCGTATGGTCGAAGTTGATCTTGTAGGCGGTGGTGAGGATTCCCCCGAGCCCGGTCTCGTATGTGCTGCGGTCGTTGCTGAAATCCGTGTCGAGCACGATCACCGGGTTGTCCAGGTCGCCGCCGTTCCGGAACTGTTTCGTCTGCTCGGTGCGGAAGCGGTAGCCATTCGCGAAGATGCCGCCGAGCTGGAAGCCGAGCGGGCCGAGCGTGTTGCCGACCGAAGCGTTGGCCTCGAAGTCGGGCGGGGCAGTGATGGTGTCCACGTTCCAGATGTTGCGGAACCGCCGCGCCTGGGCGAACCGGTCCGGGCTGGTGTTGTCGAAGGGGTTGGGCGTCCCAGCGGGAATCTCGCGAAAGGTGCCGCCGTACCCGAAGGGGTCGTAGGAGCTGCCGTCGTAAGTGTTGAAATCAGAGCCCGTGGTCTGGGTGTTGGCACCCCCTTTGATGGAGAAACCGTATTTGAGCTGGCTGGGGAAGTTCCGCAGGCGAAGATCGGCGAGGCCGCCCGAGAAGTCCCCGGGGAGATCCGGGGTGTACGACTTGATGATGCTCAGCGACTCGAGGAATTCCGCGGGAAACAGATCCAGCGGCACCGCGCGGCGGTTCGGGTCGGTGCTCGGCAGCTTGCTGCCATTGAGGGTGGCGCCGGTATAGCGCTCGCTGAGCCCGCGTACGAACAGGAACTTGTTGTCTTTTACGGTGACGGCGGGTGCGCGCTTGACGAGATCTGCCGCCGCCGATCCCGGAGTCTTCTTCATCACCTCCGCGCTGATCGTGTCGCTCAGCACGTCGGCCTTCTTTCTGAGGAGCAGCTGGGTCTCTTCTGTGGCGGTATCGGCCTCGGCCACCACCTCGATCACCTCGACGCTGGCGGTGCCGAGGGGCTCGAGGCTCGCGTCGACGCGGGTCGTTCCGCCGGCCGTCACCGCCACCCCGGTGAGGCGCGCCGGCTGGTATCCCGTTGCCGAGACTCGCAGCGCATAGGAAGGGCCCGGGGCCGCTCGAATCGTATAGCGCCCGTCGACGTCGGAGCGGGTCTTCTGCCCGGTCCCCACCAGCTCCAGTTCTGCACCGGCGATCGGACTTCCCGTGTTCTTGTCGATGACGATTCCGCCCACCACACCCTGTGGCGGCGCGGCGCCTTGCACGCCGGCCGGCAAGGCAGCGGACATAAGGATAACGCAGAGCGCGAGAAGCGCCGCCCGAGAACCCATGCAACCTCCTCGTTCTTCCTCGCAGGTTCACCGTAGGGTGAGACCATTGCTCCGCAGTTACGCTGACGTGAACACTGCATGACATCCCTCGGCGGGGGGTAGAGATCATCCCCGCGTCATCCTCGTGTCACGAGCCGGTAACGCTCGATGCGCTAGGGTGAACTTCGAATGTGGTGGCGAGCGAAGCTGCGACCCGCGGCACGTGGTGGATGATGATGTGGGCGCGCGAATCTGCGCAGCGACCAACGACGTCGCGCAACGTTCACCTGGCGCGTCCCGACAAACAAAATTCCGTTCACACGCTCCTAACACGTCGCGGCTATCGTGTGCAGTGTGACCCACCCACGCACGGCAGGCAGGAATCGGAAGAACGAAACGGTCGCCAGCACGATGGCAAGGAGGCGAGGGGACTCAGAAGATCGCCCAGGACTCGCAATGCCAAGACAGCACAACTCAGGAGGAGGTCAACAATGAAGAGATATTTTGCACGCACGCTCGCGGCCGTCGGGGCCGCGTTGCTGCTGGGCGGCAGCGCCGAGACGGCGCGTGCTGCCTGCGGTGACCTGAACAACAGCGGCGCGATCGATCCCGGTGACGCGGTCATCCTCGCCAACGAGCTGGGTGGTGCCGCCACCGTCTGCGACACGACGCCCGCCGACTGCGACCTCGACGGCAGCGGGCAGCCGCCGCCCGTCACCAATCCACCGGACATCGGCGTCGGCGACCTCGTGTTCATGCTGAACCGGCTCGCCGGCGTGGAGACCCTCACGGCGCCGTGCGTGGGTCTCGGGCCGGTGCTGGCCTGCGGCACGAACCTGAGCGGCACCATCACCTCGAACCGGCAGCTCGCCGGCAGCCCTCCCGGCTGCACGCACTTCGTCGACGGTACGGTGAAGGTGGCAGCCAACGTCACGCTCACGGTGCAAGCGGGCGCGACGGTCAAGGGGAAGGTGACGTCGACCAACGGTAGCGATTCCGTGCTCATCGTCCTGCAGGACGCGAAGATCAATGCCCCGGGGTCGGCCGCGAATCCCGTTGTCTTCACCAGCGACGCAACGCCGGGAACCCGATCCCCGGGTGACTGGGGTGGCGTGATGCTGAACGGCCGGGCGCCGGTCAACGTGCCGGGCGGCATCGGATCTGCCGAGGGGCTGCCTCCGGGCGAGGCATTCTTCGGCGGCAGCGAGCCCAACGACTCGAGCGGTCTGATCCGCTTCGCGCGCATCGAGTACTCGGGCATCGAATTCAGCACCGACAACGAGCTGAACGTCTTCACACAGAACGGCGTGGGCCGCGGCACCATCATCGACCACATCCAGGCCAACGCCGGCTTCGACGATTGCATCGAGTGGTTCGGCGGCACGGTGGACGAGCAGTTCCTGGTGGCGTCCGGCTGCCGCGACGATCTCTTCGACTGGCAGCTCGGCTACACCGGCTCGGTGCAGTTCGGCCTCGGGATCCAGAACGCCACCGTCTCGACCGGCTCCGGGCGCAACGGCTTCGAGGGCGACAACAACGTCGGCGGTGAGAACTTCACGCCACGCTCGAACCCCACCTTCTGCAATATGACGGTCATCGGCTCCAAGCAGCAGAGCGATACCACCGCCGGCCGCAGCGGCGCCCTCTTGCGGCTCGGAACCGCGGGCGTGATCGCCAACTCCATCATCATGGACTGGTCGGCCTCCTGCTTCCGCCTGGACCACAACTCCACGTCGGCGGTGGCGTGCGACGCAGGACCCGTCCTCGACACCGGAGCCGAGAACCTCGCGATCTTCGACACCGTCTGCTACAACAACGGCGGTCCCGCCAGCGTCCCGGTCACGGCAACCCCCGACCACGCCGAGGGCAGCGCGGCAGCGCCCTGCACGCCCTCCCAGTGGTTCACTCTCCTCGAGGCGAGCAACGGGCTCTCGCCGGCGACCGAGACATCTCTCGGCACTGACCCCGGGATCGACAACTTCCCGTACGCGACGGTCGTCGACAACCGGTGGTTCCCGACGCTCAATCTGGGCACCTTCACTGGCGCGCCGGACTGCCAGGACCAGAACCCCGACTTCTTCGACTCGGCGACCTACGTCGGGGCGTTCGATCCGAACAATAACCCGGGTGGCAACTGGCTCTCCTCACCCTGGATCGACTTCGCGGTGAACTAGCGGGAGCCAGGCGGACGAAGGGTCCGGCGGGGCGGTGTCAGGGTGCCGCCCCGCCCGCCCGGAGCCAGTGACGATCGTACGAAGGAAACCGTAGCCATGAAACCCCGCGTGATGAAGACGGCGATCCTCCTGCTGCTGATCAGCCTCGGAGACTTCTCCGGTGCGAAGCCAGCCGCGGAAGGCTCCTCCACCACCCTGCGCGCGGGTGCGTCCTCCAGGGAAGAGCTCATCGAGCGCTTCCTCCAAGCGCTGCGCGGGAATGACCGGGATGCATTACGCCGGCTCCGGCTGTCGGAGTCGGAGTACCGGAAGATCGTGCTGCCCGGACACGTCGCCGTCGGCAAGCCCCTGCGAAAGTTGCCGGAGGACGTGAGTCAACTTGCGTGGCGGCTGCTGAACACCAAGAGCGTCTACTACGAGGCACTGCTCCTCGGTGATTTTGGCGGGCACGGCTACGAGGTGAAGGGAGTGGAGTACGAGGATGGAACGCAATCGTACGCGACCTATACGGCGTACAAGCAGCTGCGACTGAAGCTCCAGCGAGACGATGGCACCGAGGTGGAGCTGAGAACCGGCTCCGTCGCGGACATCGCAGGACAGTTCAAGTTCGTGTCGTACATCCGAGACTGAAGCGGATGCGGAGTGAACAGAGAAACACCTGAGAGAACAGGGAACAAGGAGAAGGCAATGGACCACAGGAAAACATCACGGAAGGATGGCATGCACGACGGGCGGTCGAAAGGCTTCCTGTCACGGATCGGCGGCGGGCTAACCGCCCTGGCCGTGGCTGGGTCGCTTGCTGCAACGCCCGCTCACGCCGTTACCGAGGTCGTCCTCGGGAAGAAGGTCAACATCGCGAACCCCAATTCGAGTGCACGCAGCTTCCTGGGCCTCGCGAAGGAGACGGGAACCGCTTACGGCGCACCGGGGCAGCAGGGGCTCAATTTGGGAAACAACCCGATCACGAGCGGGGCCACGCTCACGATCACGACGGTCGGGACGAACAGCGCCCAGGAAACCTTCAACCTGCCCGGCACCCCGTTCGTTGACCCGGACAATCCGGGCTGGAAGCAGACCGGGGTTGGCTACCTGTACAAGGATCCCAAGGGCATTCTCGGCCCGGTGAAGGTCGTTCTCATCAAGCGGACCCCCGCCGACCTGCTCATGGTGAAGGCGAAGATTAACGGGACGGACCCCGGCACGGGTCCCCTCGACATCGACATCGAGCCGCCGAACACCGGTACCGAGGGGGGCATGGTCCTCTCCATCAACAACGGGGACTCCTTCTGCGCCCGCTGGGGCGGTCCGGCGGCCGGCAGCGAGAAGCAGGACCATGGCACGAAGTTTCTGATCGTGTCCGACAACGCCTCGCCCACCGTCGAGGCGGGCTGCGCGCCGGTGTGCGGCAACGACGTCCTGGAGGGCCCCGAGGAGTGCGACGACGGTAACCTCGTCGAGGCCGACGGCTGCACGAGCGCGTGCACGATCTGCGGCAACACCGTCGTGGCCGGTCCCGAGGAGTGCGACGACGGTAACCTCGTAAGCGGCGACGGCTGCGATGCGAACTGCACCGCCTCGGCCTGTGGCAACGGGATCGTGGCCGGGTCGGAGACCTGCGATGACGGCAACACCAGCAACTTCGACAACTGCCCGTCCGACTGCATCATCGACGGCTGCAGCCCCGACTTCGGCAGCGACCGCACCATCGACGTCGAGGTGACCTCGGGTGATCTGGTCGCAGGCCTGACGGTGTTCATCGACTATCCCGAGGGCGATGTCCGCATTCCGGGCAGCGGTGGCGGCATTCCCGCGGGGACCGTCGACAACGCCCCATTCGGGGCCTTCGTGGCGGCGAACGACCTCGACCATGCCCTCCGCGTGGCCGTGGCCAATGCCTCCGCGATCGCCGACGGGCTGCTTTTCAACGTCCACTTCCAGGACTGCCTGCCACTCTCGGTGCCGGCGCCAGGTGACTTCACCTGCACGGTGGAGGCGGCCAGTGATGCCTCGAGCGCTCCACTTCCCGGCGTGACCTGTGCGGTCACGGCGGTAGCCCCGTAGTGGCCAGGCTACCCCACCTGCCAGCGGGGAGGCGGGCGGCCCTTTCGGGCCGCCCGCCCACACTCTCCCGTAGCAATGACGTGTCGAGCTTCGTTTCTGTGAGGATTGCTGGAGTCGCCGTGGTCTCCCTCGTCACCCGATCTGCGCAACCGCATATGACTCACTCCGAACGCGTGCATCCCGGCAGACCGCTCCGCGCCGGCATGCGCGGGTGGATCCTCGTGGGTACCGCCGTGCTCGTGGGTGCTTGTTCGCTTTTCCAGGCTCCCGCCGCCCTGGCCGCGAAGGATCCAACCAAGCGCGCGCGTAGCTGCCGCCGGGCCATCGCCAAGAGCGTAACCGATCTTGCTCGCGTCGGGCTCAAGAGAATCGAGCGCTGTCATAGGCAGCGAAACAAGGGCGGGGCACCCCGTGACTGCAACGCCATCGTCGCCAACGTGTCGACGGCGTACGGACGCACCGAGAACCTAGTGAAGGGTCGCATCTCCTTCTTCTGCGGTGAGGATCCGATCCTGCAAAACTATCCGCGGGATCCCGAGCAATGCCCGGAGACGCAAGCTCCGACCTGCGCGCTATTCACGTCGGTGCTGCCACGGACGAAGGAATTGCTCGAGCGGAGCACACAGACGGTCCAGGGCTTGCCGTCCTTCTCCGAGAGCGCCAAGGAGTTGGAAGCCTTTCGCGCGTGCCACGCCAGCATCGGCAAGGAGCACACGACCGTCGTCCTCGGCGTCCTCGAGCAGGCGGTGAAATGCCAGCGGCGGCTGGACAAGAGATCCGGCGCCGCGCTCGGCACGATCGCCCCCGAATGTCTGAAGCCGGCCGGAGCCGCAGCGCGCAAGGCCGCGCAACGCACGGAAGGCGCGTGCGCCGATCTCGTCGGTGGCGCGGTGGGGAGTTGCGACGATCTTCCTGGTTGCGTCGTGGCGAGCGCCGCCTCCACGGGGCACGAGCTGGCCCGCCTGGTGTACGGCGGGGCGACCGTGTGTGGCAACGGCGTCGTCGATGTCGGCGAGGACTGCGACGATGGCAACACCGATCCGGCCGACGCCTGCACCGACGCCTGCTACGAGGCTCGCTGCGGCGACGGTATCGTCCACACGGGGGTGGAGGAGTGTGACGACGGCGACGAAAACACCGCAGGCGCGTCCTGCGATCGCGAGTGTCGCGCCAGCGTCTGTGGCGACGGGGATCTCGCCACCAACGAGGAATGCGATGACGGGAACTCGGAGCCCGGGGACGGATGCGGCTCCGACTGCCGGATCGAGTCGCTCCTGTGCGGGTCCGGCGGCGTCAAGGTGACGGTCGTGCTCGACATTCCGGACGAGAGCCCGGTGGGCGGCATGATCATGCTGTTCCGCTACCCGCCGGCACTCAGCGTCCCTGGGTCCGGCATCTCGCGCACCGTTTTCGAGCGGGTCGAGAATCTGACCGGCGGCATCGGGGCCTTTCTTCCCACCGATGTCGATACCGACGGCGATCAGGTGGACGATACGGTGCGCACCGTGCTCGCGAACTCGGGAGGGCTTCCGGTCGGGCCCACCGAGCGCATCACCTTCCAGAACGATCCCGGCGTCGGCATCCGGCCTACCGACTTCACGTGCTCGTTCGCCGACGTCGTCGATCCACTGTCGAACCCTCTGGACGATGAGACCGTCGCCACCCTCTCCTGCTTCGTCGACGCCATGGAGTGCTTGGGCGGCGTGGTGACCACCACGACCATCGGACCCACGACCACGACCTTCGGCAGCAGCACCACCACGACCACGACGATCACGACGCCGGCAACGACGTCGACGACGGAGCCACCGCCGACCACGCCCTCCACCACGACGACGTCCACGTCGACGAGCACGACCAGCAGTACGGTGCTGCTCTCGCACCTCGGCCAGGACCGCGAGATCGGCCCATCGAGCCGGGGCGACCGGCACGAGCAACAGCAGGGGAACGCGGTGATCAGCAGGAGAACGCCCGAGGGGGGCGTTTCCCGGCAGCTTGCCAGCAATCAAGAAGATACAGGGGGGAACAGAACATGACCGACGGTAATCGTATCTGGACATCGATCTGCCGGTCCGTCGCGGGGGCATTCCTGCTCGTTGCGACGGTTGCATCGCCCGGGCAGGCAGCGTCGCCGAAGGGCCAGTGCATCAAGAGCGTGTGCAAGAGCCAGAAGAAGAGCTGTCTCGCTGGTTTCCAGTCCCAGTTCAGCACGGCGAAGGGCGCCTGCGGCGCGGGCAAGCAATGCAAGAAGGACGCGAAGACCCTCTTCAAGAACAACAAGAAGCGCTGCGGGACGGAGTTCAAGACGTGCAAGACCTGCTGCGGCGGAGAGGTGACGACGAGTTGCAGCGTCGCCGTGTGCGGTGACGGCAATACGGTGGCGGGCGAGGAGTGCGACAACGGAACCGCGAACTCGAACACCGTGCCCGATGCCTGCCGCGCCAACTGTCGGGTGGCCGCCTGCGGTGACAGGGTCGTCGATTCCGCGGAGCAATGCGAGCCCCCGAGCCAGGGCGCCTGCGACGCAAGCTGCGCCGTCGTGACCACGACCACCGTGGCGTCGACGACGACCACCGTAACGTCGACGACGACCACGACGACGCTGCCCGAGCCGTGCGGGAACGGCACCCTCGAAACCGGCGAGGAGTGCGACGATGGCAACCTCATCAGCACCGACGGGTGCACGGATGCCTGTACGACGTGCGGCAACGGCACCGTGACGGCTCCGGAGGAATGCGACGATGGCGATCTCGACAGCAACGACGGCTGCGACGCCGACTGTACCGTCACGGGCTGCGGCAACAGCGTGGTGACACCACCGGAGACCTGCGACGACGGCAACACCAACAACGACGACGACTGTCCGTCCAACTGCATCATCCAGGCGTGCGAACCGGACTTCGGCAGCGACCGGACTGTGGATATCGAGGTGTCCTCGGGCGATCGGGTGGCGGGGCTGACGGTGTTCCTCGACTACCCCGAGGGCAAGGTTCGCATTCCGGGGAGCGGCGGCGGCGTGCCCGCGGGGATCATCAGCGATCTGCCCTTCGGAACCTTCGCAGCAACGAACGATCTCGATCATGCGCTGCGGCAAGTGATTGCCGGGTCGTTCGAGATCCTGGACGGGCTCCTCTTCCGGGTACACTTCGAGAACTGTATCGGTGCCCCCGGGCCCGTGCTGGGCGACTTCACCTGCCAGGTGGTGGCAGCGGCCGACACCAGCGGCGCACCGCTCTCGGGTGTGACCTGTACCGTGGTCGGCCTGCCGATGGGTACGACCACGACGACCGCGGCCTCGACGACCGCGGCCTCGACCACGACGACGACGAGTGCCTCGACCACGACCACCACGGGCGCCTCGACCACGACCACGACGACGACGAGTGCCTCGACCACGACCACGACGGGCGCCGCGACCACGACCACGACGACGACGAGTGCCTCGACCACGACCACGACGGGCGCCTCGACCACGACCACGACGATCTCTCCACTGTGCGGCAACGGGGCGCCGAATCCCGGGGAGACGTGCGACGACGGCAACCAGAGCAATAACGACGCCTGCCCGACGGACTGCGTGATCGATGCCTGCACGCCGGTCGCGGGCACGCAACGGTTCTTCGAGATCCACTTCACTCCGAACGCCGGCGTCAATGTCGGCGGTATCACCGTCCTCATGGACTACCCGGAGGGACAGGTGGAGATTCAGGGTCCGCCCCACCCGGGTGGTACGTTCTCCATGATTCCACCGGGAAGCACGCCGATCCCGCAGGACCACAACCACACGTTACGCACCGTCGTGGCCATCGGGGGTGGAAACCCCTTGCCGCCCGGCAGGCTCATCCGCGTGAGATTCCGGGACTGCTCCGGGGCGACGCCACCGACGCCGGCGAACTTCGGCTGCACGGTTCTGGATGCGACCGATCCGTTCTCGAATCCCGTCACGAGCGAGGTGAGCTGCAGCGTCGTCGCGCCGTGAGCGGCGAGCGCGAGAGAGTGGCGGTCGGCGTCGGATGCGGCAGGACCTCTCTGGCGGCGGGCAGGGCTAGCGGAGGGAGCGAGCGAGAGAAACAGGGAGGAGGAAACGACGATGAACGTACCATGGAATGTACGCGCCGCACTGCTGAGCGCCGGCCTGTCCGCCGTTTATGCCCTGGCGATGGCGCCGGCTGGCTGGGCGGTCGACACGGTCGTGCTCGGGAAGAAGGTCAACATCTCGAACCCCAATTCGACAGTGCGCACTTTCCTCGGCCTCGCGAAGGAGAAACCGACGGACTTTGGTCTGGCGGAGCAGCCGGGGCTCGGTCCGGGAAACGACCCGATCGCGAACGGGGCCACACTCACGGTTGTGGCGGTCGGGACGACGAGTGCCCAGGAGACGTTCATCCTGCCTCCGGGCGCGTTCGTCAATGCGGACAACCCGGGCTGGAAGCAGACCAACACGGGTTACATCTACAAGGATCCTAAGGGCATCTTCGGCCCGGCGAAGGTGGTCGGTATCAAGAGGACGCCCGCGGACCTGCTCATGGTGAAGGCCAAGATTAACGGGACGGATCCCGGCACGGGTCCCCTCGACATCGACATCGCGCCGCCGAACACGGGCACCGAAGCGGGCATGGTCCCCTCCATCAACAACGGCGACTCGTTCTGCGTGCGCTGGGGCGGTCTGGCCGGCGGCAACGAGAAGCAGGACCATGACATCAAGTACCTGATCGTGGCCGACAACACCGCACAGACCAGCGAGGCAGGGTGCCCGGATGCCCTGCCGACTACGACTAGCACCTCGACGAGTTCCACCACTTCGACGATCGCCACGACGACCACGACGGCCGCCTCGACCACGACCACCACGACCCCGACGACCACCACGGTCGCCTCGACCACGACGACGACAGGGCTCTCAACCACGACCACGACCTTTGGTCCGCTGTGCGGCAATGGGGTGCCGAATCCCGGGGAGACGTGCGACGACGGCAACCATAGCGACAACGACGCCTGCCCGGCGGACTGCACCGTCGATGCGTGCACGCCGGTGGTGGGCACGCAGCGGAACTTCGATGTCTTCTTCACCCCGAACCCCGGCGTCAACGTCGGCGGCATCACCGTCACCATGGATTATCCCGAGGGGAAGGTGGAGATTCAGGGCCCACCCCACCCGAACGGCACGTTCTCCATGATTCCACCGGGAAGCACGCCAATCGTGCAGGACTGGAACCACAGCCTGCGGGTGACCGTCGCCATCGCGGGCACAAATGGCTTGCCGCCCGGCCGACTCCTCCGCGTGCGGTTCCGGGATTGCTCCGGGGCGGCGCCTCCGACGGCGGCGAACTTCGTCTGCACGGTGCTGGAGGCGACCGATCCGTTCACCAATCCCGTGACGAGCGAGGTGACTTGCAGCGTCGTTCAACCCTGACCATGTTCCGGGCGGGGATGCCGGTCGACGGACCGGCATCCCTGCACCAGCGCACCATTTACGAGACGAAGTCCATTTCGCAGGAGCGAGAAATGCAGGCTCGCGCAACGCTTCGCGGAAAATTCGCTGAAACTTCACGATCGGTGCCGAAGTTCCCGTTGACACACTGCGGTTGATCGGCTTTGCTCAAAGGGTATCGCCACTATTTAGTGGCAGTATGACCATTCGTTGTTGCGAGTGACTGGTGTGGCATCGTGAACACGTTGGAACGAAAAGCGGTTCCTTCGGCGGGCAGGCATGTTGCTGGCGGCAGGGGTATCACATGGCGACGAGCGAAGTGGTGGCGGTTGTGTCGAGAATCGAGGCGCGGCGGCGTGAGCTGCGATCCGATGAGGGGTGCCATTTCGTCGAAACCACGACCTTCGTGGACCTTCTCGTAGCCCCCCGTATCCTGCAGCGCGCGAACGACCCGGCGGCGCGCGTCCGCGGTCTCCTCGATCCCGCAATCGGCGTGCGGTTTCTCATCGAAGAAGAGAAGCTGCTCCCTCGCGATTCGTCCCACGACTTCCAAGCTTCGAGGCTCACCGTCACGCCCCGACGCGCTCTCGCGTCGCGGTAATCTGCCGGGGACGGCAGGTCCGCATCGCCGCGAACGCCGGCGCGGTTGCGCGATGGCCGGCATCCGCGGTCCGTCTTGTACGTGGCGGTTCCCGCAGTCCGCGTACCCGCTGTCACCGTTCCCCCCTCGTGGCCGGGTAGGTCGACTTGACGGGCCGCGGCGTAGTTTATACGCCGTAGCGCCAGCGGCAGTGTCTCTCTCGAGTCTGTCCGTACGCTCGGCGACACCCGTCGCCGCATCCCGAGGAGTCGGATGAGCGCCATCGAAGGTACCAGCGATATGGCGGGGAGCGCCGCCGCCGCCAGCGGCCGTGGGCGGTATCTCGAGCTGTTGCGCACCTGCAATTGCGAGGGGGCCGAGGCGCTGACGGGCCCGGCCCTCTGGTGGATGGCGGTGCGACCGTGCGTCTTTCCCATGACCGCCATCGCTGTGCTCATCGGCATCCTGCTCGCCGCCGCCGCGGGCCCCTTCACGCTCGCGCAGGTCGGGCTGGCGATCGCGGTCTTCGTCGGCGCGATCGCGGCCCACGCCGGCAACAATCTGCTCAACGACTACATCGACGTGCGCGAGGGCATCGACCGGGCCGGGTACTTTCGCACCGAGTACGCGCCGCATCCGATTCTCTCGGGCCAGCTCACCAAGGACCAGGTGCTGCTCGGCGCGGCCCTGCTGCATGCGCTCGATGCGCTCATCCTCGTCGTGCTCGTCGCCGTCGTCGGCTGGGGCGTGGCCGCCTTCGCGCTCGTGGGTCTTTTCCTGTCCGTCGCCTATGTCGCGCCGCCGCTGTCCTTCAAGCGCCGCGGACTGGGTGAAGCGACGGCGGCCCTGGTGTGGGGTCCGCTCATGATCGTGGGCGCCTTTTACACCCTGCGCGGCGAGGCTCCGGTGGGGGTGTGGCTCGCGTCGGTGCCCTACGGGCTTCTGGTCGGTGCCGTTCTCGTCGGCAAGCACGTCGACAAGCTGCCACAGGATGCCGAGCGCGGCGTCGGGACGCTGCCCGTGCGCCTCGGCGCCGAGCGCGCGCGCCAGCTCACGGTCACCCTCGCGGAGCTGTTCCTGATGGCGGTCGCCGGCCTCGTCCTCACGGGCGCCTGCGGGCCATGGGTGTTGCTGGCGCTCCTCGCCTTGCCGCGCTTTCGTCTGATGGCGCTGGCTTATGCCAACGAGAAGCCCGACAAGCCCCCGGCGCGCTATCCGGTCTGGCCGCTGTGGTACGTGGCCTTCGCCATGACGTTCACGCGCAGGGCCGGCGGGTACTTCGTTCTGGGACTCTTGCTCAACGCGCTGCTATAGGGCGCCGTATCCCAGCTAGCCGTACGGCAACTGCCGAGCCCCCGGTCTTGCGGTGGCTGCTCCCGTCGCATCGGTCCTCGTGACAAGCCATCTCGGATGCCGCACACTGGAGCGCGCGATGGACCGCACCCGGGCGACGCTGATCTACGACGGCGCCTGCGGCTTCTGCCGGCGCTGGATCGAGCGCGTGCGGCGCTGGGACCGCGACCACCTGATCGACACGGTTCCGTACCAGAGCGCCGACCTGGAGGAGCGCTTCCCCTCCGTGTCGCGGGCGGAATGCACGCAGCGGATTCACCTGATCGAGGCGGACGGTACCGTTCACCGCGGCGCCGCCGCCGGCCGCGAAGTCCTGCGACGGCTGCCGCACGGATGGCTGTGGTCGGCGCCGTTGCGCCTCCCCGGTGGGCTCCGCATCGCGGAGCGCATCTACGTCTGGATCACGCACCACTGGGGCCCGCTCGGCCAGCGCAGCGCGCCGCCCCGTTGATCGGATCGTCGGCTCATGGAGGGGCGAAGCGCGGCGCGTCGCTCGCAGCAGGGAACTCTTGAATGATCCGGGTTAGGCGTGCGCGACCGTCGCGTCCGCACGCCCCGCCTCGGCAAGCCAGTTCGTGATCTTCCGGGCGATCTCCCGGATAACGACGCTCACCGGGTGAGCGGGATCGGCGGCGACGATGGGCCGGCCGGCGTCGGCGCAGGCGCGGACGGCCCGATAGAGGGGAATCTCGCCGAGAAACGGAACCTGAAAGCGCTGGGCCATCCGCGCGCCGCCGCCGTGGCCGAAGATCTCCGCGCGATGCCCGCAGCTGGAGCAGACGTGATAGCTCATGTTCTCGATGACGCCGATCACGGGAGCGCCGACCTGGTTGAACATGGTGATGCCTCGCTGGACATCCAGGAGCGCGACGTCCTGCGGCGTGGTCACGATGACGCCGCCGGCGAGCTTGATCTGCTGGGTGATCGTCAGCTGCACGTCGCCGGTGCCGGGCGGGAGATCGAGCACGAGGCAGTCGAGCGCGCCCCATTCCACGTTGCGGGCGAACTCGCCGAGCAGCTTGGTGAGCATGGGCCCGCGCCAGATGACGGGCGTGCGCTCGTCGACGAAGAGGCCCATGGAGATCACCTTGAGCCCGTGCGCGGTGACGGGAACGATGCGCCGGTCCTCCCGGGTGTCCGGACGCTCGTGGATTCCGAGCATCACCGGAATGCTCGGGCCGTAGACGTCGGCGTCCATGAGCCCGACCGCGGGCAGGTGCTCGGTGAGGGCGACGGCTAGATTGGTGGCGATCGTCGACTTTCCCACCCCACCCTTGCCGCTGGCGACCGCGAGCACGTGCCGCACGCCCTCTATCGGCGTCGGTCCCCTGGGGCCCGCCTTCGCCTGGGCCGGGCGCTCCACGCGTACCGTCACGGTGCCGGCCTTCATCGCGGCCACGATCTCGTGGACCCGCGTGGCGATCCGGTGAACGACGGCGTCGTCCTCGGTCGTGGGCGCGAGGATGACGGTCACCCCGGCGGAGGCGACCTCGATGTCCTTGACGACGCCGAAGGAGACGATGTCGCGGCTGTAGCCCGGGTACGGGATGGCCCGGAGCGCTTCGAGGATCTCCTGCGGTGACGCCATGCGGCGACGATACCAGCAGCAAACGCGGGCCGGCAACCACGTGATATCGCTGCGCGGGATGGTCGCTGCGGCCGGTGCGGGCCGCAGCGCGGGGTGGACCGCAGCCGATCCGACCGTCAAACGTCGTATCGAGGAAGGTTGTCTCGGCGGGAGCGCCGCGCTACTATCGCGATGTCCCGTTGTTCTTTGTCGCGGGAGTCGTACGAGCATCGCTGTCGAGGGGCTCGTGGGCTCGAGATCCTCGGCACGGGGAGGACGTGCGATGGCACGCCGCCAGAAAACCCCCGACGCAAGAGGCGCCGCTGCGGCCCCCCCGCTGTTCCACGCGCCTTTCGCCGCGCTCCGCGTCCCGATTTCGCCGCCCGCCGCCAATCTCGCCGCGGCTCTCCGCCGGCAGACCGGCAAGGAGAAGGCAGTGGGGAACTCCGACGGCCCTGGCTTGGCTGGGTTGGAGGAGGACGTTGCGACGTTCGAAGAGGCCATGCGCGGCGTCGTGCCGTTGCCGGCGGGAGATCGCCTGCGCTTGGATGGCCCGCCGCCCGCGGGACGCGGCATCCGGCCGCCGCTCACCGACGACGCCGAAGCGCTCGCGATCCTCGGCGACCTCGTCGCCGGCACCGCGCCCTTCGACATCACGGATACGGACGAGTACGTCGAGGGCCGCGCTGCGGGTGTCGACCCGCGGATCGTGCGCCGCCTGCGCCGCGGCGATTTCGCCTACCAGGCGCACCTCGATCTTCACCAGCTGATCGCCGACGAGGCGCGACGCGCCGTCGAGCAGTTTCTCGTTCAGGCCTGCCGCCGGGGGCTGCGCTGCGTGCTGATCATCCACGGCCGCGGTCGCAACTCCAAGGACCAGATTCCCGTGCTCAAGGAGCGCCTGAAGGTCTGGCTGGGTCGCAGCGCGCTGTCGCGCTCCGTGCTGGCCTTCACGACGGCTCGGCCCTGCGATGGTGGCGCCGGAGCGATCTACGTCCTGCTGCGGCGCAAGCGAAGAGAGCGCGTCCCGTTCATCGTGACCGGCGGGGCCAAACGCTGAGTGCCGCGCGGCTCGCTGCCAACGCCCTCACCGGACTGCGGCTGGCGCTGGTCGTTCCGTTCATTGCCGCATGCGCGGCGGCGCGCCAGGGCGATGCGGCCGACCGTCTCCTGCCGCTGGTGCTCTTCGGTATCGCGGCAACGACGGATTTTCTCGACGGCCGGATCGCCCGCCGCGCCGGCGTGGCGTCGGGAGCCGGCCAGGTGCTGGACACGGTCGCCGACGTCCTGTTCGTCGAGAGCACGTTCGTGTGCTTCGCGGTGTGGGGCCGCGTGTCATGGCTCCTTCCCGCCGCCGTCGGCCTGTCGGTGGCCGCGTATGCCGTTGCGTCGTGGCACCGGGCCCGGCTGGCGCGGCGGGTCGAGCTCGCCCGCAGCCGGATCGGCCACGCGGCAGGCGTGCTCAACTATGCCCTGGTCGGCATGCTCGCGGCGGAGCCGATCGTCGCCATGCCGGCCTGGCTGGTCGGCGCTGCGGCGCTCGGCGTCGCCGGGGTGAACCTGCTCGCGGTGCTCGGGCGAATCTTCCAGCGCGCCGGGTCCGGGGCGGGCCCAGAAGATGGTTTCGCGACGCGAACTCGATGATAATGCGCGCCGGCGCCTCCCTTCGTACACAGCCAGATGGAATGGACGCGGAGACGGTGGTGGGCTCTGGTCGCGGCGAGCATCCTCGTCCGTGCGCCGCTTGCGGCATGGCTGCAACTTTCGAGTGACGAGGCCTACTACTGGGACTGCTCGCGGCACCTCGATTGGTCCTATTTCGACCAGCCTCCGCTGGCGATCTGGGTGATGGTGCCCTTCCGCGCCCTGCTCGGTGAGACCGCGCTCGCCGTGCGCGCGCCGACGCTGCTCTCGACCGCGCTCATCGCGTACTTTCTCGACCGTGTGATCCACCGCCTGGGCGGTGACCGCCGCCACGCCGCGGCGGCCTTTCTGCTCATGCACGCCACCCCGCTCTTCTTCTTCGGCTCCGCGTACGCCTCCACGGACGCTGTGCTGATGTGCGCGTACCTGGGGACAACCCAAGCGGCGCTCGCCATCGGTGCGGGCGAGCGCCGCGCCTGGTGGGGCCTCGGCCTCGCCCTCGGGCTGGGATTCCTCGGCAAGTTTCCGATCGTGCTGGGCCTCGTCCTCCTGTGGCCGATTCTCCGCCAGCCGCAGGCCCGCGCACACCTGCGCACGCCGACTCCCTACCTCGCGGCGCTGCTCTCGCTCCTGCTGACGGTTCCAGTGTGGATCTGGAGCGCCGCCAACGGCTGGGACAACCTGGCGTTCCAGCTCCACAGAGTCCCGGCGGGGTTCGACCCGCTGAACGTTCTCCGCTTCTGGGGCGCCAGCGCCCTGATGGTCACGCCGTTTCTCGCCGCGGCGATGGTGCTGGCGTGGTGGCGTTCCCGCCGGCTGCGCAGCGCCGGCTGGACCACATTTCGCGTGGCGGCCGCCACACCTCTGGCGTTCTTCAGTCTCCTGGCGCTGCGCGGTCACATCGGGCTGCACTGGGCGGCGCCTTCGCTCGTGCTGGGCTTCGTGCTGGTGATGCTGGTGTCCTTCCCTTGGCGGCGGTGGCTGCTGCCCGCTGGCACCGTCACTGGCGTGGCGGCGATCCTTTTGCTCCTCTCCATCGTCACGCTTCCGGGCCCGTGGCTTGGCATCGAGATCGCACTTCGTGAGCGGTGGGGCGAGAACGAGAAGGTCGAGCTCGTGGATCTCTTCGGGGTCGAGGAGATCGCCGCCGAGGTGGCCAGCCGGCTGCGGCCCGGCGAGCTCGCGGCGAGCGAACGATACAGCGCGGTTCATCTGGTAGCCTTCGCCAGCGCGGGGAGCGTCCCGACCCGACTCGCCGCGCTGACTCGCGGGAGGCATGGCCTCGGCTCCCTGTACTGGCACCCGCCCGAGGATCTCGCCGGCCGCGACGTCCTGTTCTTCACCGAGCGGGACACCCTCGAGGAGAGGCTCGCGGCGCGCTTCGACGAGGTGCGGGAGGAGCCGCCGCGGTTCGAGGTGCGGGCCGACGGCCGCGTGCTGCGAACGGTGCGCTTCTATCGGTGCCGCAACCTGCACACGCCGGCGGGTGCGTTCAGCCGCTTTCCGGCCGCGCGCGTCGGGGCGACGGCGTCGGCACGAGGTGCCGGCAGCGCCGGCTCTCAGGCGCGCTGATCGACCGCGGCGCGAGTGATGTGACCGAGCCCCACCCCGATCATGGGGAGGGCGACGAGCCCCTGCAGAACGAGGGTGAGGAGCTGTACGGCATTGAGCGCGATGCCGTAGGCGACCGCCTCCGCCTTGTCGACGCCGAAGAGGCTGAGCGCGAACCACGACGCCACCTGGAAGATACCGACCATTCCCGGCGGGTTGGGGAGCGCAGTGCCGATGCCGATGGCGACGAAGATGACGAAGGCGGCGGCGGGCGGCACGTCGAGCCCGAAGGCGAGGAGAAGGACGTAGCTCGACAAAATGGGGAGTGACCAGAGCAGCACCGAGACGGCGAACACCACGGCCACGAGGCGGCGGTCGGGCAGGATCTGCAGCCCTTCGCGAGCGGAGGAGAGCACGCGCAGGCACCACGCGCGGGTCGGCGCGGGGAGAAAGCGTCCGATCACCGCATCGAAGAACGCCGGGCCGCGGAGCCAGAAGCCGACGACCAGTGCGAGCAGGAGAAAGAACACGGCGAGGCTGCCCGTCGATGCCTTGTTCGCCCACGGCGGGAGGTCGGTGATGAGGAGCGTCAGATGGATGAACAGCACCAGCACGGCTGAATCCATCATTTTCTCGAAGACCCAGTTGCCGAGGATGGCGGGCACCGTGAGCGCGCTCTTCCACGCGAGGAGGAGGGGCCGAACCGGCTCTCCCAGTCGTGCCGGCAGCACGTTGATCATCATGTAGGCGACGGCGACCACCTGCCACACCAGGACGAAGGGGAGGCGCGCGAGCGGCGAGAGCTCGATCTGCCAGCGCCAGGCGCGGAACACCTGGATCGTCAGGCTGATGAGGACCAGCGGCAGCAGATACCGCGGATCGAACTGCGAGAAGGCGCGCGCGAGCGCCTGGCCTTCGATCTGGCGCAGCGCGAGCCAGAGGCAGAGCCCGCCGAGGACGATGCTCACGCCGACGTTGGTTGCGAGGTTTCGCCTGGTCAAGAGCGCGCTCGCGCCTGCTTCACCCGCGCCGCCGGGGACGGCACCGGCGCGCAGGGAGGGCGGGCGGATCTTAGATCGGTTGCGCGCGTAGTTCGAGGGGCGGGAGTCGGATCGGCCGCGGCAAGCCGGAGCCGCTACCCGCGATCATCGGTCGAGCTCATGGGACGGTCGAGCGAGCTCTTCAGGCCGAGGGTTCCTCGTCCTCGAACTTGAGGATGTCGAGCTCGGCGAACCGTTCGCGGATGAACGGGGTGAGCAGCCCGAGGCGCTTCACGTTGGGGACCACCTTGGAGAAGAGCACCTTGCGGAACTCGATCATCGTCGGCGAGTGCAGCACGATGTCTCGCGTCTCCTCGATGGGAAGGCCCATTTCCTCCCAGACGTCCTCGGCGAGTAGGCGGTCGCGCATCAGCCGGCACCCGTCGGCGACGAACTCTTCCCGGTCCCGTAGCTCGGCCGCGGGCATCTCGGCGTAGTAGTCGCTAAGCGAGAGGACGCCGAAGGCGACGTGGCGGGCCTCGTCACGCATGACGTACTGCGTGAGATCCCGCAGCAGCGGCTCGCTGCACATCTTGTGGATGAAGCCGAAGGCCGCCATGGCGAGCCCTTCCACCATGATCTGCATTCCCAGGTACTTCATGTCCCAGCGGCCGTCGCTGAGCGTCTGATCGAGCAGTTTCCGCAGGTGCGTGTTGACGGGGTAGGTGCGGTCGAGCTTCTGGCTGAGGTAACGGTCGTAGACCTCGACGTGGCGCGCCTCGTCCATGACCTGCGTGGCGCCGTAGTACTTCGCCTCGATCCACGGGGTCGCATCCACGATCTGCGCGGTGGCGAGCAGCGCGCCCTGCTCGCCGTGCAGGAACTGGCTGAGCATCCACGACAGCTGCTCGCGACGCAGCTTGAGGATCTCCTTCTGCGTCAGGCGGTCCCAGATGTGCGTGCCGTAGATCGGAATCTGGAGGTCGGGGATGTTCTCCGCCTCGGCGTCGACGTTGATCGTCCAATCGAGAGCATCCGCGGCGTTCCACTGATCGCGCTTCGCCTTCTCGTACAGCGTGCGCAGCTCCCGTCGCGCGCCCTCGTAGTTCCACGAGTAGCACGTCTCGAAGGTGGTGGTGACGCGGTCGGTCTCCGCTCCCTCGGGAATTCTCGCGAGCGCCGGCATACCCATGGTCACGACCTCCTCGCTTCATCGACCGCGCGGGCGAGGATGCCCTGCGCGATGAAGCGGTTGCTGGCTTCGATGGCTTCGTCGAGCGAGACTTCGTCCTGAGTGATCCACCAGGAGACGACCTGCGTCAGCAGTCCGACGACGGCCTGCGCGATGAGCGCGGTGGGGTAGGGTGCGAAGAGGCCCTGGCGCATGCCCGCGGACATGCTGTCGGCGACGTCGGCGAGAAACACCCGCTGCGCGGCGGCGATGGTGCTGTTGAAGACCCCCTCGCCGAATACGATCCGGAACGTCTCCCGGTTCTCCTGCGCGAAGCGGAAGAGCGTCTCGCAGCTGACGCGCGCCTGCTCCAGAGGATTGCCGCCGGCCGCAGCCTTGGCGGCGTCGACACGCTGCTTGAGCGCGCGGGTGGTGTCTCCGACGAGCTCGAGGAAGAGGGCTTCCTTGCCGTCGTAATGCAAATAGACGGTGCCGACACCGACATCGGCCTCGTCGGCGATGTCGCTGATCTTTGCCTGGTGGTAGCCCCTGGCTCCGAACACGGCCTTGGCGGCGGCGAGGAGCTCGCGCTTGGTCTTTTGCCGGCGGCGCGTGGAGCGGGTTTCGGGCTCGAGCTGTAAAACTGAATTTATGCTCATAACTGAACCGATGTTCAATTTATTCGAGCGGCGATTTCGAGTCAAGCCCGGTGCCGACTGGTGCCGCGCTCCCCTGGCGCCCTCGACAACGGCGTATCGCACGACGAGCCGAGCTTCGTCTGATTCGGAATGCGCTGGGGGCGGAGGCCCATGGGGTCTCCCTACTTGTCGATGATCGCCGGAAGCTCCTGCCAGGGAATGGCGTCGATGCGGTCACCGAGACGCATCCGGCGCGGGGTGCGACAGACGACGAATCCGCGTTCAGCGGTCGGGTACTCATCGAGGAAGGTGGCGAGGTGACGGATGTCGCCCGCTCCTGGGCGCTCGGTCCATTTCGCCTCGACGGGTACGTAGCCGCCGCCGCCGGCGACGATCCAGTCGACCTCCGGCCCGTCGGGATCGCGCCAGAAGAGTACGGTCGCTCCGGCAGTGCGAGACCGGGCCAGGCGAATCAGCTCGAGGCCGACGAATTGCTCGAAGAGCTGCCCCCAGCGCTCCCGTGATGGACGGGTTCCTTCGCCCGCACACAGTCGGCGCACCCCGAGGTCGAAGATCACGTGACGGCTCGAACGCGTGAGCTTCTTCCGCGTACGGCTCCGCGAGAGCGGGTCGACACGCTCGGCGACGAGGCAGTCCTCGAGAATCTCGTAGAACCCGGCGATGGTCGTGTGCGCGACACCGATCTCCTGCGACAGGCGCCGAAAGCTCACGAGATTGCCCGATTCCAAGCCCGCCAGCTCGAGAAAGCGGGCGAACACGCCGACGTTTCGTACCAGTGCCTCGGCGCGTATCTCCTCCTCGAGATATGATTGTACGTAGGAGACGAGATCGGCCTCCCTGTCGCCGACATCCGGCACCGTCCAGATACCCGGCAGGCTGCCGAACAGCAGCAAGGTCTCCAGATCGGGGCGCGGCAACTCGTCGAGGCTGAGCGGATCGAGCCGCAGGCTCACAATCCGCCCCGGCAACAGGTTGACCCCGCCACGGCGCAGCTTGCGCGCGGAGGAGCCCGAGAGCACGAACCGCGCGAGCTTGCGGTCGATCGCCGCCTGCACGACATCGAGCAACGCCGGGACTTTTTGTACCTCGTCGACGATCACCAGCGGCCGGGCGCCGCGCCGGCCGAGGGCGGCGATCTCAGCGAGAAGGGCGTCGGGCGTCCGTTCATATCGTTGTCGGGCCGCCGGGGTGATGAGCGAGAGCCGCAGGTCCGCCTCGATGCGCTCGAGGAGCGTCGTCTTCCCGGTCTGCCGCGGCCCCAGGAGCAGGACGCTCTTCCCCCGCGCGAGGTGGTGGCGGACCGCGGCCTCGACGGAACGGGGTATGTAGTGCACAGACTCCATTTTCGCCGAAAATGGAGTCCATATCAACCGGTCAGCGGCGGTCGCGTGGCCGCGCGCGTTCTACGCCGTCCCGGAGTGCGCGTTGTGTCAAGGCGTATTTTGAGGGGTGCGGATAGTACTGGCGAAGCAAGCTCTCAACTGACCCTGCCAGCTCAGCCGCGCCCCCGGCGACCAGGATAGTAGCGGGCGAGCTCCGCCTGCAGCGCCCGGAGGCTGAGCTGCCCGGGCGCCGTCGCCGTGTCATTCTCGTCGAACGCGTACGTCAAGAGGGAGCCCGCCGCCGAGAAGAAGACGCGGGAGAGCGTTCCCACTCGGCCCATGGCGATGACCACCAGCGGGACGCGCGGCTGGGTCATGAGAATCCGCAGCAGCCGGGCGACGTCTGCTGGAGCGCGGGCGGTGGTGGCGAGCTTGACGATGTCGGCTCCGAGCGACCTGGCCGAGCGTATCCGCCGCGTCAGGGTCGCCAGCGGTGGCGTGCGCCGGAAGTCGTGGAAGGAGACGATCACCGTCCGTCCGAGATCGTGAGCCTTGCGACCGACCCGTCGGGCGAGACCTCGGGCGCTCAGCTCCAAGTCCACGGCGTCGACGAGGGGAAGGACGAGGTCGAAGAGCCGTTCCCGCTCGCGCTCACTTCCCGTCCACCGGCCGCCTTCCCGCGCCGTGCGGATGGTGGCGATCAGCGGGGCGCGCGCCTGCCGAAGCTCGCGTATCACCACCTCCACATGACGGGGCGAGCGATCGCGGAAGGCATCGATGCGGGCCTCGAGGGCGTCGGGTTTTGCGGAGCGCGGCAGGCGACCACCGCGCGCGTCGGTTACACACAACACCACGCGCGGCACACCGCCGAGACGGAGGCGGCCGATCGTGGGAGCGGACGAGGGCGCGGCTCTGGTGCGAGGCATGGTCGAGTGAGATTATCGGGGCTGGAGCGGCAGGTGTTGGAACCAGCCGGACGGGGCGATCCTCCAAGAGGGTGCGAAAAAACGCAAGCACGCGGGCTGGAACCGCAGGCCAGACCTCGGCACCCGCCTATCGGTGCAGGCGCGCAGGGACATCGTGCAAATTCGTCGGGCACTCATTTTCCGCTGATCGAGGAAGGCCTGATCAGAACCGGAACCTCGGCTCTCCCCGCAGCTGCCGAGCGGTAGCACGCCTCGGCCACGGCCACCGCCGCAGCACCATCGGGCCAACCGATCGGCGGGCGCGCGTCACGACCAACGCTCTGCACGAAGGCCCGCAATGCTTCGCGGACCGTCTGGACCTCGCTCCCGAGGTCCAGCGCCGTCCGTGCCCGTCCCCGGATGAGATAGGCGAAGTGCAACGTGTGGTCGCCAACGAGCTGCCCGCGCTCGCCAACCAGCTCGATGAGGCCGCTGCGCCCTTCCGTGGATCGGGAGCCGGTGACGGTCGCCTGCACGCCCCCGCCGAGGGTGAGCTGGGCGCTGAAATTGTCTTCGGTGGCCCGCGTGTGGCGCTGCCACGTGCGACAGGACGCCGACTCCACCTCGGATCCCGTGAGAAAACGCAACAGGTCGAAGCTATGCACCCCGGTATGAATCACGATCCCGCCCCCGGCGACGGCCAGGTCGTCGAGCCACCCGAGCTGTGACGGCTCGAAGCGCTGGCTCAGGTGGACGGAAACGAGCGGGGCGATGTCGACGAGGCGGTCGCGCAGCGCGCGCACGACGGCGTTGAACCGGAGCGTGTGCGCGACCATGAACGGGACCCGGTGACGGTCGAGGGCGTCGCCGATACGGCGGGCGTCGGCGACGCTCGGCGCCATCGGCTTCTCGAGCAGGATCGCCTTTCCCGCGGCCGCCGCCCGCGCGCAGATCGCCGCGTGTAGCGTCGGCGGGACGACCACGACGACGGCGTCCACGTCGGACGCCGTCGCCGCGTCGTCGATGTCCGGCGTGAAACGGCAGCCGTACCGGCGGGCCGCCGCCGCGCCCGCGTCGCGATCGCGCCGGCACAGGACGGCGAGCTCCGCCTCGCTGGCGAGGTCGGTGACGAGATGGTGCGCGTAGCGGCTTCCGTGCTTGCCGGCGCCGATCAGAGCGATACGTAGCGGAGCCATGCCATGCCGCTGCCGGCCCGCCGGCCGTCACGACCTCCCGAGCGGAGGAACGCTTCGTGGCCGGGCGCCGTGGCAGAAGCTCGTACCCGCGGTGGTGGCTGTCGCGCAAGCGAGGCCCGCCGGTTAGACAACACGGCATACGCCGCGCCCGGCCTCCGGGGCGAGTTTTCTCAAGCTGTCAGGAAGTTGCGAATCGTGATGATTCGAAACTCGCCGTACACGCCGAGCTTCAGCATCTGCCTATCACCCGTCACGATGGCATCGACTCGTCCTGCCAGCCCGCATTCGAGAACACGATTATCCGACTCGTCATCCAGCACCCGCAGGAGGTGCCTTGGCCGGACGACGGTCGCGAGGTCGGATAGGAAGAGGGCAAGCCGCGCCAGCTCCTCCCGGTCGCGCGCAAACTTGCGAGCGAGCACGCCCAAGAGCTCGTCGAGGATCGCCTTGGATAGGAGCAGGTCGTGTTCACCACTCACGACCCGATCGAGGGCCCGAGCGGCTGCCCCTCGCGGCAAGGTCAAGGCCGAGACGTAGACGTTCGTGTCGAAGACGACCTTCACTCGGTGAGGTACCGTTCGAGGTCTTTCTCCGAGAGGATTCCCTTCTTCTTGGCCAGGCGACTCCAGTAGCCCCGGATGTTACCGAGCTCGTGCCGGAGGCGTTGGCTGCGGGCCATACGAAGAGCGTCTTGAATCATCGCACTCAAGGTCTTGCCCTCGGCGCGTGCGATCTCCTCGGTTTCCCGAGCGAGCTCGGGAGGTAACGAGATGGTCTTCTTTACGGCAGGACCCATGTGGAGACGCTCCGGTATGAAGAATTACTACCAGCAGCGAGCTGGGTCAAACCGGCCTGCTGCTGCGACGGGATGGAACTTTTGCCAGCCCTGGTGAGACGGCGTTCGGCGTCGTGAGGCCTAGCTGAGCCCAGCTAGGCCGCGAGCGCGGCGGCGAAGCAGGCGGGCAGGCGGCTCTCCTGCGGGTAGCTCCCGAGGCCGGCATGCCGCAGGCGCGCGAAGAGCTCGTCCACGGTCTGCCGCAGCCACTGCCGCAGGCGCGCGGCCCCACGCCCCCGCTGCTCGGCTTCGAGGCCGCCACCGGAGAGGATGATCAGGGGCTCGCAGAGCTCCGGGCTGCCGAGCACACCGGCGATCGTGTGCTCCGTCTCGAGCAGGTGGTCGCACAGGGCGTGCGCCTGATGGGGCTGCGCGGCCAGGTGACAGCGCAGCGCTCCGACCCCGTAGGCGACGCTCCGCGCCGCGTCCTGCAACGACAGCGTGAAGATCCGGCGATCGGCGTCGTTGTCGGCGATCGCGGCGAGGTGGCGGAAGAGCGCGACTTGCAGGCCGCCGAGCACGACGTTGATGCCGAGGGAAGTCCGCGGGTAGGTGTCCGCTGCGAGCAGCTCGCGGAGCGCCTGCTCCACGGGGACGCTCGCGCGCTTGAGGCCCTGTCCCCCGGTCAGCGCGCGCTTGCGAAACACTTCGACGTGACGGGCCTCGTCGAGCATCTGACCGCAGAGGAAGCTCTTCACCTCGAGGAACTCCTGATTGATCAGGTAGACCCAGCGCCCGGGCGCCTCCATGGCGACGAGAGCAATCTCCTCGAGCACGGTGCAGACCTGGGCGGTGGCCGCTTCGAGCACGGGCGGCCGCGCGCTGCCGGCAAGCGCCGACCACGGGATGTCGACCGCCGGCGCCCAGCGGCGCGTCTTGGCCTCCTCGTAGAGCGCGACGACGTTGGCCGACCACACGTCGCTCTTGCGGTTCACGGTGTAGCCGATGTCCGGCAACGTGCCCCAGAGCAGGGAGCCGCGCGCGGCCATGCTGTTCTTACCCCGCACGAACTCCGGGATCGCATCGTAGCCGTACGAGCCGACGTTGCAGTCGGCATAGGTGAGGCCGCGCGCGGCGCTGGCGGGCCGGCAGCGCGCCGGCTCCGTGCCCGGTTGATACCAGGACAGGGTCAGCTCGCCTGACATCACCCGCTGGACGAGCTCGTAGAGCCCGGTGTCGCTGAAGAAGTCCTTGTGGGCGAAGTACGCCATCCTCACACGTTCACGTCCGCGGGCTCTCAGCTCCCCACCGGCGTGTCGAGCGCGGCCTGCATGAGCTCGCGGGCGCGCGCGAGCTTGCTGCGCTCGCGCCGTTCCGGCAGGCCGCACTTGGTGAGACGCTCGAAGTACTCCTCGATCTGCTTCAGCTGGAAGCGCCGCGTGATGCGGATGCCTTCGGCGATGTTCTCCCGCTTGAGCCCCTTGCCGGCCAGGATGATGAAAGGCTCGGTGACCTCGGTGCAGTAGCCCGCCCCGAAGACGAAGTTCTCCGCCTCATCGAGATAGCGGTGGATGGTCTCCCGCTTCTCGGGAAAGTGGTCGATTACCCACTTGAGGTGCTGCATGCCGTAGCCGACGTGCCGCGCCTCGTCCTGCATCACCAGCCGGAAGAGCTTCTTGTCGGCCTCCGTCGGCGAGATGAACTCGCTGAAACGGAACAGCGTCAGCACCATGCCCTCGGCCTGGAGGTGCAGGCCGAGCGAGACCTCCGCGAAGCTGTCGCCGTCGCGCAGGAACTTGAGGTTGTTCTCGTTGTGTGGGCTCGCGCACATGAGGCCGAAGCCGGTGGTCAGGGCCCGCTTGCGGAACACCTCGGCGTGACGCGCCTCGTCCATGGCCTGGGTGGCGATGAAGTTTTTCACCTCGAAGAAGTCGGCATTGAGACGCCCGAGCCACTTGGCCGGCACGTCGGTGGCGATCATCTCCACCTCGGTGAGGAACGTGAGGAGCTGGGCATAGGCCTTGCCGATGGTCTCGGGCAGCTCGATCTCCGCCAGCTCGGCCCATGGGATGTCGGTCGTCGCGTTCCACTGCCGCGACATCGCTTCCTCGTAGTATCCCTCGACGTTGTAGGCCCACACCTCGCTCTTGAGGTTGACGTCGGCCTGCGCGTCGGGGAGCCCGTCGGGCATCGCCGCGCCCCGGGGCGCGAAGCTCCGGTTCTCGCGGATGATCTCGGGCATCTCGGAGAAACCGTAGCTCCCGACGTCGAGGTCACGGAAGGTGAGGCCGCGGCGCGGGCTCTGCGGGCGGCACGCGATCCGCTCGGTCGCGACGTTCATCCACGACAGGTCGAGCTCGCCGGTGCGCAGCGTGTACTGCCAGCGATCGAGGTACGCCTTGTCGTCGAGAAAGTCGCGGGTGCTGAGGTACGCCATCGATGGATCGCTCCCTACGCCCGCGCCGTCGCGCCCGCGCGCTCGACGCCGGGAAACGTCGTCTCTACGTGCGCGGCGAGGTTGAAGAATTCCTGGATGCTCTCGGCGAAGCGGTACAGCTTGTCGTGCCCGTCGGGATCGTCGTAGCGCACGCGCAGCGCGTCGCCGAAATGGGTGAGCGTGTTGATGCCGTGGGCGATGTCCGCGGCGCCACGGCCTTTGATGTTCTCCAGCATCTCACGCCAGACCGCGAGCTGGCCCTCGAGCACGAAGTCCACGTCGTTCCCGAAGGCGGCGACGGCGTCCGCCCGGATGCAGTCGAACACGTCGAACCCGAGGACGAAGCGGCTCTCCGGGGCGCCGGGGCGATCGGGCGTCACGTGCACGCCAAAGATCACGTCGAAGTAGCCGAGGGCGCGAAAGCGCTCGCCCCGCTCACCCATGAGGCGCTTGAGCTCGCGGAAGAATGCTTCGGACGGAAAGGAGATCGCCGCCATTGACGAACGCCGCCCGTCAGCGGGCCGAGACAGCGTACCCCAAGAACCCGGGGCGATGGAAGAGTGTTGGCCGCGTGTGGCGTCCTCCGCCCGTGTGCTATGGACGGGCACGGCGCTCGGGCTCCCCACGCACCGATGAAGGTCAGGGCTCAAGATCGGATCGCCGGCGAACGCAACATCGCCGCGATGATGACCGTTCTTCGCCGGCAGGCGCGGACGTGGAACGCTCCGGTCTTCACCTCCGCTCCGAGTGCGCCCCATGATCCGTTCCAAGTGCTGGTCGGCTGCCTGCTGAGCCTCCGGACCAAGGACGAGACGACGGGTCCGGCCAGCGGACGGTTGTTCGCGCTCGCCGATTCGCCGGCCGCGCTGCGCGGGCTAACGGCGCGGCGGATCGCCCGGGCGATCTACCCCGTCGGCTTCTATCGCACGAAGGCGCGCACGCTGCGCCGCATCGCTGCCATCCTACTCGAGCGGTATGATGGCGCCGTGCCCGGCACGCTCGACGGGCTCCTCGAGCTTCCGGGCGTCGGACGCAAGACGGCAAACCTCGTCCTTACACAGGGCTTCGGCAAGCCCGGGATCTGCGTCGACACCCACGTCCACCGGATCACCAACCGGTGGGGCTACGTCCGCACGCGGAGCCCGAACGACACCGAGCTGGCGCTGCGGGACAAGCTTCCGCGCCGCTACTGGCGCCGGATCAACGAGCTGCTGGTCGCTCTCGGTCAGACGATCTGCCGCCCGATCTCGCCTCGGTGCAGTGCCTGTCCCGTGTCCGGCTACTGCGCCCGTGTCGGGGTCGAGCGCTCGCGCTGAGCGACGGCCGAGACGTGAGTCTTTATGGTTGCAGGGGCGCGGGCAGTCGGTCTAAGGTAGCCGACATCGCCGCCATTCGAGGAGGGCGCGACCGATGGCCTACATCATCACCCGGCTCTGCATCGACTGCGTCGACACCGGCTGTGTCGCAGTCTGCCCGGTCGATTGCATCTACGAGTACACGGGCAGCGACCGGGCACAGTGGCCCAATCAGCTCTACATCCATCCCGACGAGTGCATCGACTGCGGCGCGTGCGAGCCCGAGTGTCCGTGGCAGGCGATCTTCGAGGAGGTGGCGGTTCCGGCGCCGTGCAAGGACGACATCAAGCTCAACTACGCGATGATGGAGGACACCTCGCAATTCAAGGTGCCCGAGCACAAGAAGATCGAGCACCCGACGCCGGAGCAGGTGGAGGCGAACAAGGCCAAATGGAACGTGACCGTCTAGTCCTGTCGCCGGAATCCTGCGCGCGATCGCGATCGACGATCTCCGCCGTGTCTGGGCGCTGACCGGTTCACTGCTTCACCGTCTCCATCACGGTGCCCGTCGCCACATCCACGATCTCGACCTCCGCGGTGCCGGTCGTGCCGCTGGCGCTCTTCGCCGCGCCCAGCGCCTCCGTGATGCGGCTGGTGAACTTCGTCCGCGCGAACGGGGGCATGGCCGCCATCGGGAAATCGCGCACCACCACCCGGGCCTTCAGGGGTGCCGGCCATTCCACCCGGACGACCTTCGGCCCGACGATCTCGTGGGTGCGGAAGAAACGCTCCACGTCTTCCTGAAACGCGGAGCCGGCCGTGGCCGGCGGGCTCGCGGCACGTTCTCTCCCGCCGTCGGCAGCGCCTGCAGGAGCGGGCGGCGCGGTCTCGGCCGCGACAGCGCCCGTGCTCGGCTGCTGCAGCTGGGCGATCACGCGATCGATGCGTTCGCGCACACTGGCGTCGGTTGCGACCTCGTGCGCCTTGCGAAACACCGCGAGCGCCTCCGCGTCGTCCCCCACCTGATGGAGCGCGACGCCGAGGTTGTAGTGCGCCTGAACGAAGGGCGGGTTGGCGGCGATGATCTTGCGGTACTCCCCGATGGCGCGATCCACTTCACCGAGATGGAGGCGGACGGTCGCCAGATCCGTCTGGGCACCGGCATCGTCCGGGCGCAAGCGCAGGTACCGTTCGAAATGCGGCAGCGCGCTCTGATAGTTGCCGAGATCGTACTGCACGTTGGCGATACCCCGGATGGCTTCAGGATGGTCGGGTTCGAGATCGAGAATGTGCTGGAACGCCTTCAGCGCCGCCGGGTAGTAGCTCGAGTCGATCTGAGCGGCTCGGTACTGCACCTGCGAGAGCCGTCCCCATGTGGCGGTGTCGTTGGGCTTCCGGTCGGCCTCGGCGGCCAGGTCGGAGATGAACGTCTTCACGTCATCGGGGATCGCGATCTGCGGGTGCCCCTCGGGGAGCGTTCCCGCGTCGGCGGTCGCGGTCGGGGGGCCGGCGCTCGGCGGGCCAGCGGTCGGCGAGCCGGGTGGACCGCTGCGCGTCTTGGGCGCGAGGATCTGCGTCCACGCGCCGACGCCGGCGAGGACGAGCAGCGAGAAGACGAGAAGTCCCGGGATCGGGCTCGGTCGCGCGCCCGCCTGTCGAGTCGCCTGGTCCTCGAGCGTGGTCCCGCAGCGCGGGCAGAACTGCCAGGCGGCCTGTCGCTTCGTTCCGCACTGGGGACAGAAGTGCATCATGCGGATCGGGTCGGCCTCGGGATCCAGCGCGGGACGATCTCGGCGTAGGCCGCGTACGCCCTACCGAAGCGCCGGGCGAGAGCGGGCTCTTCCCGTCGGGTCACCATCCAGTGCGCCGCGAGCACGCACGCCGCGACATAGATCGCGAGAGTCGCCGACGGCATCATGTACAGCTCGCCGAGCAGGAGCAGGCCGACGCCGAGGTCGAACGGGTTGCGCGATCGGCCGTACGGTCCCTGGACGGCCATATGGGAAGGCCCCGTGTCCGGCGTCGTCCCCCCGCGGTAGCCCCACTTCGCGCACACGAGATAGCTCCACAGCGCGACGAGCCCTCCTCCCAGGACGAGTGCCAGACCGGGTGCGTCCGCGATCCCGCCGCCGCGTATGGACAGATCGGGATGCGCGATCGCAACGACCACGGGCACGCACGCCGTGGCGAGAGCGGCGAGAGCCCGGGCGCGGAGCCAGGTGCGGCGCCCGGTTCGGCGCCCGGCGGGCGGCTGACTCCCACCGGGTTCCTCGACACCGGCAGACCGGCCTCCGGAGATCGGGTGATCCATCATCGGTCAATGATTCCACGGCAACGAACGAGGGGCAAAGGTCGGGGTGCGGTTGACAGTGCCTTGGCGAGCGTCGCAAACCTCCGCCAACGGCCACCCGGGAGACCGTTCGCGCCCGGTGGCGTGAAGTTTGGAGCGTCGCACGGGGAGCAGATGAGCGACATGATCGAGAGGGTACCCCTTGGCTGTGACACGCTGGTAGCCCTGCCGCCGGCCACCGCGGCCGGCGCGACGCTCTTCGCCAAGAACAGCGACCGCCATCCGCTCGAGTGCCAGCGCCTGGTCGTCGTGCCGCGCACGCAGAATCCCACTGGATCGCGGCTGCGATGCCAGTACATCGAGATCGACCAGGTGCCGCTCACGGCGCGCGTGCTCGGCTCCCAACCGTACTGGCTCTGGGGATTCGAGCACGGTGTGAACGAGCATGGCGTCGCCATCGGCAACGAGATGGTGGCCACGCGTGAACCCGTGGCGTCCACCGGGCTGCTCGGCATGGATCTCGTGCGCTTGGCCCTGGAGCGCGCTCGCGATGCCACCGAGGCGGTGGAGGTGATCACGACCCTCGTCGAAGCGCACGGGCAGGGCGGCTCGGGGCAGCCACACGTCGAGTGGGGCTACCACAACGGCTTTCTCATCGCCGATCCCCGGAGCGCCTGGATTCTCGAGACGAGCGACCGGCACTGGGCGGCGCGTGCCGTCGACGATGTGGCGCACATCACGAACCATCTCGCGATCGGCACCGACTGGGATCGGCTTCAGCGCGATACGGCGTCCTTCGCGGTCGCGCGCGGCTGGTGCCCCGCGGATGGGTCGCGTCTCGACTTCGCCGGCGCCTATCGCGATGCGGAGAGCCTGCCGCCCGTCGTCTCGGCGGGCCGCGCCGGGCGGGCGACGGAGCTGCTCCACGCAACCCGCGGCCAGATCACCATCGAGACCCTGAAGGCGATACTCCGCGATCACTACGAGAGCGGACCGCTGTATCGCGGGGGACACGATCCGGAAGAGGCCGAGTACTTCAGCCTGTGCATGCACGCCGGGGCGCTCATGGCGACGACGGCCAGCATGGTCGTCCCGCTCGTTCCCGGTGAACCGCCGGTCGCGTGGGTAGCGCTCGGCGCACCGTGCGCCAGCGTCTACCTGCCGTACTACCTCGATGGCGAGGTCCCGGCCGCCATCAGCCGCGGAGGCAAGGAGCCGTCTCCGGATTCGGCATGGTGGGCCTTTCGGGCGCTGGTCGAGCGCGTCGAGGCCGAGCCGGAGCGCCTGGCCGCGGCCGTCCGGACCTACTGGGATGGCTTGGAGCGGGAGATCGCCGAGCGCGCGCGGCAGGTCGAGTCGCGGGCGCTTGATCTACGCGCGCGCGGTGACTCGAGCGCTGCCGCGCGTATGGTTGGCGAGTTCATGGCGAGCAACCTCCGCGCCGCGCTCGGAGGGATCGCCGCGCTCGAAGCATAGCCGCCCGGCCAGTACCGGGATGCGGCTGTCCGCACCAATGCTCGCACCGGTGCTCACAGCGCCGGCGTTTCCTTCCTCCGCATCGGAGCGCCGACCAGCCTAGAAATTCCCGGCACGTCAATGTGGGTGACCATCCGCGGATGACAGGACGACCCGGTCGACCAGCTCCCCGCCCGGGCCGCGCAGCACGAGGGCAAGCGGGTGACGCGAGCCCGGCCAGTGAAACCGGAGCGGCGCTGGTCCCGCGAGGCGGTTCCGACCCTCCTTCGCCAGTACGAACGCCACGCGGCCCCGGGCCAGGGTCGCCGCGGGAAATCGAAACCGATCCGCGCCCGCCTCCACGACCCAGCCCGTCAGCTCCACCGCGCGCGGGCCAATGTTGCAGATCGTCATGGCCTCGAACCGTGGTGCGTCACCTCGGAAGTCGCGGGGCCGGTGCGGGGCGGTGATCTTGAGCGGACCCCGCGGACCGCCGGATCCCCACATGCCACGCCGGGCCTTTCGCGCCGCGTCCTCCGCTGCCGTCAGGGTCGCGTCCTCGGCACCCGGCTCGAAGAAGAACAGGTGCGCGAATCCGGCCCGCAGCATCTCCGCGTTGACGAACTGCCCACCGGCGTACACGTAGCCGAGGACGCGGCCGTAACGGTCACGGCGCGCGCGCCCGTTCACCACGCGCACCACCTTGCCCTCGACCAGCCGGCGGTTCAGCTCGCGAGCCTTGGCGCTGAAGGGCTCTCCTGCCTCCGGAGCGTTGATGCCCAGGTAGCGCACCTCCCGTCCATCGGCGAGCACCACCGTGTCGCCGTCGAGCACGCGGGTGACCCGCAGCTCCGCATCATCCGCGACGCACGTCGCCGCACGCGCGAGAATGAGGAGCGCGGTGAGCAGGACCTGGACGCTATTGCGCCAGCGGGCGCCCATTCGGGTGGTAACAGCACGCCGCATGATCGGGAGCGACTTGTACTAGACCTGCGGGACCCTGACCATGCGAGTCAGGGTGTCGACACGATCGGATCGCCGTGAGCGCTAGCACGTCGGAGGTGACTGTCGCGGGCTGAAGCGCGGCTCCGTTCCATGCTTCAGACGCTCGAGGTTGTCGCGGTGCCGCAGGGCGATGACGATGGCGACGATGACGGCCACGGTGACGCCCAGCCGGCCGCCGCCGGCGAGCGCCATCGCGAACGGAATCGTCGCCGCCCCTGCGAGGGAGGCGAGCGAGACGATGCGCGTGGCCGCGAAGGTGAGGGCGAAGACGATCACGGGGAGGATCGTCGCCGCGGGCGCGAGCGCCAGGCACACGCCGAATCCCGTCGCCACACCTTTGCCGCCGTCGAAGCGCAGGAAGACCGAGAACACGTGTCCGAGCAGCGCGGCGACCGCAGCTGCGTGCACGATCGCGTCGTGAGCGCCGAGCCAGCGCGCCATCGCCACTGCGGCCACGCCCTTACCGACATCGCACAGCAACGTGAGGAGCCCGGCCCAGCGGCCGCGGAGGCGCGCGACGTTGGTCGCGCCGATGTTCCGGCTGCCGGCCGTGCGGACATCGACGCCGAGCGCGCGGCCGACGATGACGCCCGTGGGCAGCGAGCCGATGGCATACGCCAGAAGCACCGCGACGATGGAGCGGGCCATGCGTTCGGGCTCAGATCCGGATGCGATTGCGGCGCCAGCGGTCGCGTACGCCGGAGATTCGCCCGAGCAGCCAACCAATGAGGCCTCCGATACCGAACCAGATGAGTTGAGGCCGGTCGGGCGGAAATCGAGCCAGCACCACCGCCTGCGATCCCGGAGCGCGTGCAGCCGCTACGGATGTCTTCACGGTCATCATGCCGGCGAGCGCGCGCACGTCGGCGCGGAGCGCGTCCACATCCGCGCGCGTGCACGCGGGACCAGGTGACGCACCATTTGCCGGTACGGGCGGCGGTGTCGGGCGGGCCGCAGTCTCTTCGACGGGCGATGGGGTGGGGGGCACCTGCGCGGCTGGGGTGTCGGCAGGAGGATCTGGGGCGACCTGAGGATGGGTGCGGGCCCCGGCCTCGGCAGCAGGTGCAGCAGCGGCGCTCTCGTGTGCGGCGGCTTCGTCGCCATGCTGGATCACGGCCGCGGCGTCGCCACGCTCGACGGGCGGTGGTGCGGGCGCCGGCGTCGCTGCGGTATCGGCAGCGGCAGCGGGCGGTGTCGGAGCGACGGGAGCATCGGGATGGGTCCCGGCATCGACAGCAGGTGGTCCGCCGCCGGTGCCGCTGCTACTAGCGGCCGCGCCTTCGCCACGCTCGATCACCGCCGCGCCGCCGGCTCCGACCGCCGGAGGTGTCTCCACGCTCGCTGCCCCTGCTGCGCCGCCACTTCCTGCGTGCGGCTGCTCGGCCGTCGTGGCGGCGAGATACTTCCGCGACGCGTAGCCCCGGGTGCCGTTCGGAAGCACGATCGAGGCCCAGAAGCCCAGCTCCTCGACGATCTCGACGGTGGCGCCCGCCTTGAGGATGGTCGTCTCCGGCGCATCGAAGGAGGGCGCGGCACGGACTCTCAGGAAGTCCACCCCCTTGACGGTGGCCGTCGTTGCGCCCAGGGCTGCGGACGCCGTGACGAGCAGGCAAGTCCCGAGAACGAACGGCGCGATCGCGGTGACGTTCATTCCCAAAGCCGGCTCGAAGCGCGGTCAACCCCGACCGCGTGGGGAAAAGAATCGGGGTGACTGGATTTGAACCAGCGACCCCTGCGTCCCGAACGCAGTGCTCTAGCCAGGCTGAGCTACACCCCGGTAGGAGATCCGAAAAGTGCGCCTGCCTTAACATACTGGACTTGAAAAGCAAATCTCGCGTCAGGCCGCCGCAACACGGCGGGCCGGGGGGTGTCTCGCCGGAAATGCACGCCGCCGGAGCCGCTGCAACGCGGGGTTTCGGTGATGTTGCGCCGCGGGCGCATTGCGGCGGGGTCGGTCCCTTCGATCGAGAGAGAAATGGCGCTGGAATCGGCATGCGTGTGGCACATGGCGCCGCCCTCGACACTGGCACGAGGCTTGCGATCCTCTTCGAATTCGAACGCGACAGGCCGACGCATGGTGCCGGCCGGGCAAGGGGACAGGAGGATACGATGAATGCCATGGAAGTGATGAGTGCGACGTGGGCGAGGAGCGCATCGCGGTGGTCGCGGCGAGCACGGCGCCTGGTCGCCGGATGCGCGGCGGCGCTGGTCCTGGTGGTCAACGGCGGAATAGTCATGGCCGCCGAGGACGGCCGCGTCAACATCAACACGGCGTCTGTGAACGAGCTGACCGAGCTGCCGGGAGTCGGGCCGGCGAAAGCGGCGGCCATCGTCGAGGAACGCGAGCGGAAGCCTTTCGCGTCCGTCGATGACCTCACTCGGGTGAGCGGGATCGGTGATCGGATGCTCGAGCAGTTGCGGGACAAGATCTCGGTGGGCGGGGCGGATGGCCGCAGCGGGGTGGACGGCCGAAGCGCAGCCGATGCGCGGCCCGGTACGGATGCGGGCAGCGGAGCGGACAAGAAGACCGGGGCCAAGGAGCGGTAGGGCCTGGGACCCTCCGCCCATCGAGCATGTGGCCGGACAAGGGGCGCGCCGAAAGAAAACGAGGGCGGGCGGCGCGCCCCCCCGGCCGTTCCCGACGGGTTTCACGATGATCTCAGCCGCGGCGGCGCAGACGCGTGACGAAGAAGCCGTCGAGAGCGTCGCGATGGGGAAAGCTCCGCAGCACTCCCCGTTCGTCGATGAGCGCGCGCGCTGCGGGAGGAAGATCCTGGCTGGGGTTGTCGAGCGTGAACTCGGGGCGAGCAGCGAGGAACTGTTCCAGCACCGCATCGTTCTCCTGCCGGCTGATGGTGCAGGTCGCATACACCAGGCTTCCGGCCGGTGCGCACAAGGCGGCGGCCGACCGGAGGATCTCGGTCTGAAGATCCGCCAGGGACGCGATCCGCTGCTCGCTCGCACGCCAGCGAAGCTCGGGGTGGCTGCGCAGGGTTCCGAGCCCCGAGCATGGCGCATCGACCAGCACACGATGGAAGGTGTCGGGCGAGCCGCGCGCCGTAGCCTCGCGAGCCACGTCTCGGATGTCGGCATGCCGCGCGTTCACGATGCTGATGCCGAGCGCCGCCGCGCGTGCCCGCAGCGCGACGATGCCTCCACGATTGGTATCCAGGGCCAGGATCTCGCCGTGGTCCTGCATCAGCGCCGCGAGGTGGGTCGTCTTGCCGCCAGGTGCGGCGCACGCGTCGAGCACGCGATTCCCCGGGCGCGGCGCCACGACGTAGGATACGAGTTGCGACGCTTCACCCTGCGGCGTCGTCCACCCGTCGGGCAGGGCGGCCTGCGCCGCCGTCAGGGAGCCCCCCAGCTCGACACCGACCGATGAGAACGGTGTCACCCGGGTCGCCAGCCCCGCTCGATCGAGCGCGTCGATGCAGGCCGCGCGATCGGTGCGCAGCGTGTTCACGCGCAGGATCGTCGGACAGGGGTCCTGATCGGCTTGGAGCAACGCCTCGGCCTCTGCGGCGCCGAGCTCCTCGCACCAGCGCGCGACGAGCCACCGCGGGTGCGACCAGCGCACCGCCAGCGCATCGAGCGGAGCGGCGACCGGGTCGGGTAGGGGGAGCTGTGTGCGCTCCAGAGCCGCCCGGCGCAACGTGGCGTTGACGAGCCCGGTTGCTGCGCCGCGCCGGAAGCCGCGAGCGAGATCGACGCTCGTGCTCACCACCGCGTGGTCCGGTACCCGGTCGAGAAAGAGCAGCTGGTACAGGCCGAGGCGCAGGATGGTGCGCAGCCAGGGATCGAGACGCTCGGGGGCAGTGGTGCAGAGCTGCGCCAGATGCCAGTCGAGACGACCTTGCCATGCCAGCGTTCCGTAGACGAGCCGGGTGGCGAGCGCCTGATCGACCGCGGCGAGCGTGGCGCGACTCAAGAGGCGATCGAGCGTGATGTCGGCGCGCGCTCCGCGCTCCTCGACATGGCGGAGAGCGTCCAGGGCGACGGTCCGCGCCGATCGCGATCTGGACGTCACGGACCGAGCACGGCGCCCGGCGCCACCGGGTGGCCTCTCAGAAAGTCCGCCGCGGACAGCGCGCGTCTACCCTCGAGCTGCACGACCAGAAGGGTCAAGGTGCCATCGCCCGTGGCAACCGTGATCCCATCGGGGCCGCTCGCCGCCACCGTGCCGGCTGCGCGGGTGGCTGCTTCTGCCGATGGCGTTCGCACGGCCGCATGCAGGATCTTCAGCTGCCGGCCCGCGAGGCTGGTGTACGCCGTGGGCCACGGTTGGAAGGCTCGCACCTTGCGCTCGAGACGCTGGGCCGGCTCGCGCCAGTCCATGCGTCCCGCGTCTTTCTGGATGCGCGGAGCGAGCGTCGCACGGGACGAATCCTGCGGCAGGGGCCGGATGCGGCCTGCCTTCAGGCCGTCGATCGTCTCGAGCAACGTCCGCGCGCCGAGGTGCGCGAGCCTCGTCCCGAGCGTCGCGCTCGTGTCCGTCGCGACGACCGGCTCGGTGCGTTGCAGCAGGATGTCACCTTCGTCCAGGCCCGCGTTCATCTGCATGATGGTCACACCGGTGGTCGCGTCGCCTTCGAGAAGCGCCCACTGGATCGGGGCGGCGCCACGATGGCGCGGCAGCAGCGAGGCGTGCACGTTGATGCATCCGTGCGCCGGTAGCTCGAGGATCGCGCGCGGCAGGAGCTTCCCGTACGCGGCCACGACGATCAGATCGGGCGCGAGGCGCTCGAGCTCTTCCCGGAAGCAAGAATCCCGCAGAGTGTCCGGCTGATACACGGCGATGGCATGGCGCAGCGCGACGGTCTTGATGGGGGTCGTCGCGACGTGCTGCCCGCGGCCCGTGGCGCGGTCAGGTTGGCTGACGGCGGCGACGAGGGTGTTCTCGCCCCCGAGCAGGGCTTCGAGGGCCGGCACCGCGAAGTCGGGTGTTCCCATGAACACGATGCGCCAGGGGTGGGGCGGAATGCTCATGACGTCGTTCCGTCGTCCCCGGTGCCCGCTCGAGGAGCGCTCCGGAGCTCCGCGGGCATCGCGGGCAGCGGGACTATCGGGACTATTCGGGACTATATAGAGGCTAGGGACTATATAGGAAGGCGTGAGCGGGCCGGCGGGGTCTTCCCCTGGCGTTCCAGCTTGCGCACCCGGCGCTTGTAGAGGTCTCGCTTGAGGCGGCTGATCCGATCGAGGAACAGCTTGCCATCCAGATGGTCGATCTCGTGCTGGAGCGCGACCGCCAGGAGTCCCTCGGCTTCGATCGAGATCTCTTCTTCGTCGAGGGTCCACCCGCTGACGACGATGCGGCCGGCGCGTGTCACCTCGGCGGTGAACTCCGGCACGCTCAGGCATCCCTCCTCCCACACGATCGAGCCGTCTTGCTCGCGGATCGTCGGGTTCACCAGGCGCAGGAGATGCTTGCCCCGCTCCTCGTGATCGACGTCGACGACGATGATGCGCTGGGAGACGCCGACCTGCGGCGCCGCCAGGCCTACTCCCGGCGCGGCGTACATCGTCTCGACCATGTCCTCGATGAGGGATGCCTCGCTGCCGGTGAGGTTCGCCACCGGCAGCGCCTTCTTCGTGAGGACGGCATCCGGGAACGAGAAGATCTGTCTCAGCGCCATGGTCGGTCGCTCACGCTCGGGGCGACGCGCTCACGAGCCCCGGCGAAAGTGACGTGAGCAAGTCGATGCGGCGCTGCCCGGATGCGGCTCTACCTGCGCACGATACCTGAAGACAGGGGCCGGCGAAACCCGCGTTTCACAGCATGCTACACGGATCCACATCAACGACGATACGCGCCTGACGTGATCCTCTGACACCGCCGATCTGGCGCAGTCCGTGCTCGACGGCACGCCGCATCGCGCTGCTGCGCGTGCCGCGCACCAGCGCCTGCCAGCGGTACCAGCCGCGCAGACGCTCGATCGGCGCGGGGGCCGGGCCGACGAGCTCGGGATCGCCCGCCGGCGACCCGAGCGCACTACGCACCGTGGCGGCGAAGTCGCGCGCGAGGCGCTCGGCGGCGAGCGGATCGCGCGCCTCCACGCGGACGTTGATGAGCCGCCGAAACGGCGGATAGCCGAGGCTGCGGCGGTACTCGATCTCGGCGGCGAAGAGGGCTGCGTAATCGTGCGCCGCGGCCGCCCGCAGGCTGTAGTGCTCGGGCCGGAGCGTCTGCACGACGACCAGACCCGGGGCTTCCCCACGTCCCGCTCGGCCCCCGACCTGGCTCACGAGCTGGAAGGTCCGCTCGGCGGCGCGGAAGTCCGGCTGATTGAGCGAGATATCGGCGTCGAGGACGCCGACGAGGGTCACGCGGGGGTTGTCGATGCCCTTGGTGACCATCTGCGTGCCCACGAGAACGTCGATCTCGCCGTCGTGCCATGCCCGCAGCAGCCGGGCCTGCGCCCCCCGCCGCGTCGTGCTGTCGCGGTCCATCCGCGCGGCCCGAAGATCCGGAAACAGGTGGCCGAGACCGCCTTCGATCTGCTCGGTTCCCGGCGCCCGGCCGCGGGACACGGGTGCGCCACAGCGCTGGCAGGCTTGATCCGCAGGCCGGCTGAGACCGCAGTGGTGGCAGACGAGCGCGCGCCGCGCCGCGTGCAGGGTGAGCGTGACGCTGCATTCGGTGCAGCGAACCGGTTCGCCGCAGGCGAGACATTGGACGAAGTGGGCGAAGCCGCGCCGGTTGAGAAACAAGAGCGTCTGCTCGTGGCGTGCCGCGGCGGCCTGGATCGCATCCCTGAGCCCGGTCGAGCACCACGCGGACGCGCGCGTGGTCCGGCCATCGGCGGCATCAGGGGTATCGCGCGCGTCGACCAGAGAGACCTCGGGCAGCTGCCGTCCCGGCGGCCGGTCCCGGAGCTCGAGGAGGGTGTAGCGGCCGGAGGTCGCATGGTGGAACGACTCCACCGACGGGGTGGCCGAGGCGAGCACGACGGGGCAGCTCGCCAGCCGCGCCCGGATCACCGCGAGGTCGCGTCCGTGGTAGCGGACACCCTCGTCTTGCTTGTAGGCCTGATCGTGCTCCTCGTCGACGACGATGAGCCCGAGATTCGTGAGCGGGACGAAGAGCGCCGACCGCGGCCCGACGGCGACCATCGCCTCCCCTCGGCCCGCACGAGCCCACGCGGCCCAGCGCTCTCCCGGGGCGAGCGCGCTGTGGAGCAACAGGACGCGTGGGCCGAACGCAGCCCGGGCGCGCTCGGCCGTCTCGTGCGCCAGCCCGATCTCCGGGGTGAGGATCAGCACCGACCGGCGCTGCTCGACGGCCGCTCGCGCCGCGGCCAGGTACACATCGGTCTTGCCGCTGCCGGTGACGCCGAAAAGGAGAAACACCCTGAAACACTGGGCGCTCACCTCCGTAACGATGGCCCGTGCGGCGCGCTCCTGCTCGGGCGTGAGCGTCAGCGATGAAGCTGGCAGGGGCCGCGAGGGGTCCGGGATAGGGGCAGCGCACTCGCCGGTCTCCACGGCCCGGGCCCGGCGCCGGCGGGGAATATGTGTGGGCACCACCGTGCCGATCACCTCGGCGATCGGCGCGAGATAGTACCCCGCCGCCCAGCGGCAGAGCTCGAGCACCTGGCGATCGAGGAACGGTTCGGCGTCGAGGCACTCGAGAATCGCCCTCACCGCCACGGTCGGTGGCGGTGCCGCGGCTTCGCCGACGATGAGCCCGGTGCGACTCGCCCGTCCGAGCGGTACCCGTACCCGCACCCCGGCGACGGCCTGCTGCCGTAGCTCCTCCGGGACCGCGTACGTGAGGTAGCCGCGGCCCGGGATGGGGGGCGTGAGCGCGACCTCGACCAGGGCGACGTCGGCATTCGGGCGCGAACCGCTCGATTCGCAGGTGTCAATTTCTCCACGCTCCGTCATTTTTATTGCGCGAGCGGTGGATCGTCATCGACCCGGGGTGCTGCGGCGGCGAGCATTCCGACGCCGTGGACGGTGGCACATTGGTTGCAGCAGCTGAGCCAGCCCCTCTTTTCTGCACGTGGAGAGACCCAGCTCACATGGTGTGAGCCGGGTCTCTTCGCTTTCACTGGCAGGTGCCGCGTTGCACAGGGGGTTGTGGTGGTGGCGGCTGGGTCGGGCAACACGGATCGGCTTGCGCGCCACCACACGATGCCGACGAGCACGAGCGGCCCGAAGAGCTCGTCGCAGTTGGACTGGCCCCACATGTGGTTGACAGTAGGCGTACCCCCAACGCATACTCGACGGTGCATCGTGGTGGTAAGGGTCGACCTCGGGGCCCCGGGTCGATTGGTCTCCGGCGGGGGGATGGGGAGGTGAGGGTGTGGCCCCACTTCGGACTCTCCTAGCACGTCTCAAGAGCTTCACCGGTCGCTCGCACGCCAACGGCACGCGCCTCAGCATCGACATCGGCTCCAGCGCCGTCAAGGTGATCGAGGCGCGGGAGGCGAGCGGGGCGCTCATCGTGTCGCGCGTGGGCTACGCGCCCCTGCCGGCGAGCGCGGTGCAAAACAACATGGTGGTGGAGCCGGACCGCGTGTCGGCCGCCATCTCGGACACTGTCGCCAAGCTCGACATCTCCACCCGCAGCGTCGTCACCGTCGTGCCGGCGCCCGCCGTCATCGTGAAGAAGATCGTGCTGCCCGTCCAGAACCCCCAGAATCTCGAATCCGCCGTGATGCTCGAGGCGAGCCATCTGATTCCCGAAAGTCTCACCAACGTCAATCTCGATTTCCAGGTGCTGGATTGGGTCGACGACGGTAACAAGGCGGAAGTGCTGGTCGTGGGCGCGAAGAAGGACATCATCAACTCGTACGTCGAAGCGGTGGCGGGCGCGGGACTCGAGACGGTCGTCGTCGACGTGGACCATTTCGCCCTCGAGAACATGTTCGAGCTCAACTATGCGGCGCCCGCCGGCAAGGCCGTCGGCTTGGTGAACATCGGCGCCCGCTATACCTCGATCAACATCATCGAGGACGGACGATCGACGTTCACCGGGGACGTGCCGGCAGGGGGCACCGAGTTCAACGACGTCCTGGTACGACAGCTGGGCGTCTCCTTCGAGGACGCCGAGCGCCTGAAGGTCGGCGCGACGGTACGCAACATCGGTCCGTCCGAGGTCGAGCCGCTGCTGTCGTCGGTCGTCGAGTTTCTCATCGAGGAGATTCAGCGGACGTTGAGCTTCTTCTGGACCGCGGCAACGGAGGAGCCGCTAGGGGCGATTTACCTGTCCGGCGGCGCGGCCGCGGCGCCGGGACTGGCGCCGCAGCTCTCGCAACGCCTCCAGGTTCCGGTCGATGTCGTCGACCCGTTCCGCCGTATCGCGGTCGATTCACGAGCCAACCAGCAGCTCATCCAGCAATACGGTCCGGCCTTCGCGGTCTGTGTCGGGCTTGCGACCCGCCGTCCGGGTGACAAATGACGCGAATAAATCTGTTGGGCGTTCAGAGCGGAGTCCAGTCCGTCGAGAACCGGCGGCAGCTCCGCCTCGGCTACGTGGTGATCGGGGCGAACGTCGCGGCGATGCTGCTCGCCTCCCTCGTGCTGCGGGGGATCGCGGCGAGCCAGGCGTCGAGCATGGCGGCGAACAAGACTCGCATCCGCGAGCTCCTGAAGGTCGTGCACGACGTCGAGGGCGAAGAGCGGCAGCGCCAGATGCTCGAGGACAAGCGGCGAGTCATCGGCGACCTCGAGCGGCGGGGCATCGGACCGTTCCGCATCCTGGAAGCGCTGAGCGATGCGACGCCGTCGCGGCTGTGGCTGACCGAGTTCACTGACCGATCGGGCGAGGTGACCATCACCGGCCTCGCCATCGATGATCCCACCGTTGCCGAGTTCCTCGCGCGCTTGCAGCGCTCCCCGCACTTCCATGGGCTCGAGCTCATGGAGAGCGCCCAGACGGAAGAGGGCAAGATGCGGGTCAAGAAGTTCGTGATGAAGGGCCCCCTCAATTACTCGGGCAATGGGCACGCGGGCAACGGCAAGCCCGCGGCGCCGGCGGCCGCGAAGACCAGTGCGGCCCAGGGCGGAGTGGCACGATGAACGAGTGGCTCGAGGATCTTCTCGACAAGCCTTTGCGCCAGAAGGCGGTGATCCTGGCGGCGGTGTCCCTGATCATCTGGGGCCTCGGGTGGGTTCTCCTGCTCGGCAGCCCGCTAAATAGGGTGGCGCAGCTGCGCCGGGAGACCCGAGAGGATCGCGATCACCTAGCCAAGCTCGAGAGCAAGGCCGGAGACCTTCAGAACGTGCGCCAGCAGGTGCGCGAGCTCGATCGCGAGCTCGGCGCCGTGCTCGCCCGGCTTCCCGATCGGAAGGAGATCCCGGACCTGCTCAACACGGTCTCCGAGCTGGCAAGCCAGTCCGGGCTGCGGATCACGAAGTTTCGGCAGCTCGAGGAGCGCCTCCAGGACTACTATGCCGAGGTGCCGGTCGAGCTCACCATGGTCGGCACCTATCATGAGGTGGCGGCCTTCTTCGATCGCATTCCGCGGCTCAGCCGCCTGATAAACGTCACCGGCATCACCATGAAGCGTCCGGTGTCGGCGGGCGAAGGCATCCAGATCGAGGTAGGCTGCCTGGCGACGACCTTCCGCTTTCTCGACGAGAAGGAGCGCGAGGCGGCGGCGAAGGAACGCGAGAAGAAGCAAGGCGGGAAGAAAACCTGAGGGGTTCCTGATCGACCAGGGCTCCATAGGATCCATGCGATGGTGAGAAATCCGGCAGCGAGACAGGCCGGCGCAGGCCGAAGCGGGCCGCGGGTAACGATGAGCAGGTGGCGGCCCATGCGGATCCTTGACCTCGGCTTGGTCCTGGCTCTTGGGTTGGGCTTGTGTCTGGAGCTGCTGCTCGCGGCGACGTCCCTGGCGGCGCAGCCCGCCGCGGCCGCTACCACGGCCGGGCAGGCTGGAGTCGTTCAACCTGGCCAACCTGCCCAGCCTGCCGCGCCCGGCGCGGGCGAGGGCCCCATCTACGATCCGTCCGGCCGGCGGGATCCTTTCCAGCCTCAGGCGAGGTCGAGCGGGCCCGAGAGCGTTGGCGAGCAGCGCACCCCGCTGCAGCAGTTCGAGCTGAGTCAGCTCCGGCTGGTTGCCATCGTCTGGGAGGGAAGCCAGGTGGGCACGGCGCGCGCAGTCGTTGAGGATAGCGCCGGCCTGGGCTACATCATGCAGGTCGGCACCGCGATTGGACGGAACGACGGGCGGGTCACCAAGATAGAGCAAGGCCGGATCGAGATCGAGGAGTGGCCGGTCAACGTGTTCGGCGAGCGGCGGCGGACGGTTCTCGTCAAGGAGCTGGACGCGGGGGAGGAGGCGAAGCGATGAGAGTTTCTGTGCGCCGAGCAGGCGCCAGAGCCGTCCGGGGCAGCCTGAGGTCTCTCGTGGTGCTCGCGGTGATCGCGGGCGTGGCGGGCTGCACGACCACCGGCCGACTCGCCGACGGCGGCGATCCCGCCAGTGCCGCGAGTGCCACCGATCAACCGAGCTCCTCGACGTCTCCCGAGGAAGCGGCAGCACCGCAGGAGGAGTGGCTCCGGCTGCGTGGCGTCACCGTCGAAGAGGTGGGCCTGGGACACCGTCTGGTCTTCGATCTCTCGCGAACTCCGGATTCGGTCAGCGACTTCCGGCTTCCCAAGCCCCCGCGCGTCGTGCTCGACGTCTACGGGCCGCACGACGCGGCCAAGAGCGTGGATAGATTCACCGCCGACGATGCGCTCGTGGACCGCATTCGCGTAGGGCACTACAACGGGCGGCTGCGCCTCGTGGTGGATCTCTCCTCCGCGGCGCCGAAGACCTACAGCGTCCGGAAGGACGGCAATTCCGTCATCGTCTATCTCGGCGAGACCGGCGCCGTCAGCGAAGCCGAAGAGCCCGTCCCCGGAGGCGAGCGCGGGACAGCCGCCAATCAGAGCTCGGTAGTCGATCCTGCGAGCCCTTCGGGAACGGAGGCTGCGGACGCTGCGGCGGCTGCGAGCCCTACGCCTGCACCTGCGGCTGCCGCCGAGGTCGAGGCGGCTGGTGACACCGATCTTGCCGCCGACGATCCCGGCGCCGACGAGGAGCGCACCGTTTCGCACGCAAAGGCAGAGCCCCCGGCGCCGGCGCCGACCATCGAGATCGAGGTGCCGGAGCAACCGGGGCGCCTGACGAGGCTCAGCGCCGTCGAGGGCAAGCCGGGCTATACGGGCAAGCGCATCTCCCTGGATTTCAAGGATGCCGACGTGCAGAACGTGCTGCGGGTCATTGCCGAGGTGAGTGGGCTCAACATCGTGGCGACCGACGACGTCACCGGACGGGTGACGCTGCACCTGGCGGACGTCCCGTGGGATCAGGCGCTCGACGTCGTCCTCAACTCGAACCGTCTCAAGATGATCCGCGAGGGGAACGTGGTTCGCGTCTCCACGGTCGAGCGGGTGCGCGAGGAGCAGGAGGAGCTACGCGCCCAACAGCTCGCCGAGAGCGAGCTCGAGCCGCTGCAGGTGCGATACATCCGGGTGAACTACGCGCGGGCGGACAAGGCGCTGCTCGAAAAGGTGGGTGCGGTGCTCACCGACCGTGGCAGCGCGTCATTCGACGAGCGCACGAACACCATAATCGTCCGGGACATTCAGGAGGGCATCGACGACGCCGTGCAGCTCATCCGCAACATCGACATCCAGAGCCCACAGGTGTTGATCGAAGCCAACATCGTCGAAGGCACGAAGAGCTTCGCCCAGGCGCTGGGGATCCAGTGGGGCTATCGCCATCTGGCGGGACCGCAGACGGGCAATCCGACCGGGGCGGACTTTCCGGGCACCGTCGATTTTGGCGGCGGCGGCCTCGGCTTCGGGAAGCCACCGCCGCCGGCGGGCGCCGGCGCCCCACAGCCGCCGGTGCCGCTGATCGCCGACTTTCCGGTTCCCGGGAACTTCGGGCCGGGGTTCGGGCCGGGCGGTGGCAGCGCCCTCGATCTCGCGCTCGGCTCCATCTCGGGCCAGGACACGCTTGCGGCCCGCATCACGGCCCTGGAGGACGAGGGCAAGGGCCGGGTCATCTCGCGTCCGCGGGTGATCACGCTCAACAACATCCCGGCGCGGATCGAGAGCCTGACGATCCTGCGCGTGCGCCTGCCGAGCACCGGCACCGTGGTCAATACCGGTACCGGCGGCGTCGCCGGCTCGGCGAGCTCGGCGACGGAGAAGATCGAGACCGGGATCATCCTCATCGTTACGCCGCAGGTTTCCGCCGACGGCTACGTGCTCCTCAACATCAACGCCAAGTCGAGCCAGGCGGACTTCACCCGGACGGTGGACGAGATTCCCACCGAGATAAGCCGGCAGGCGACCTCCAACGTGCTCATCCACGACGGCGAGACGGTGGTGCTCGGTGGTATCTTCCGCAACGAGGCCAACGACAGCGAGACCGGATTACCGTACCTGCGCCGGGTGCCGGTGCTCGGATGGTTGTTCAAGCGGTCGCTGAAGCTGGACCGCAAGGAGGAGCTCCTCGTCTTCATCACGCCGCAGGTCGTGGCTGGCTACGGCGCCGAGTTGCCGAGCGCGATGGAGCTGTGGGAGAATCGCCAGACGTCGGTCGGCAGTGGTGGGCTGGCGGCTTCGTACCAATGAGCGATGCTGCGATACATCACCGCGGGTGAGTCTCATGGTCCATGCCTGGTCGTGGTCGTCGAAGGGTGCCCGGCGGGATTCCCGGTGGACGTCCAGGCCATCGATCATGAGCTGTGGCGCCGCCAGCAAGGACACGGCCGCGGCGGCCGAATGGCCATCGAGGAGGACCGCGTACAGGTCCTCTCCGGCATTCGCTGGGGGGAGACGCTCGGTTCCCCCATCACCCTGCTGATCGAGAATCGCGACTGGAAGAACTGGCAGAAGGTGATGTCGGCCCGATCCGAGGATCGGGACGAATCTCGTGTCGTCACCCGCCCGCGCCCCGGACACGCCGATCTCACCGGGGCGCTCAAGTACGATCACCGCGACATCCGCAACGTGCTCGAGCGGGCGAGCGCGAGGGAGACGGCGGCGCGCGTGGCGATGGGCGGTCTGTGCAAGCGCCTGCTCGAGCCCTTCGGCATTCGGATCTTCGGCTACGTAGCCGAGATTGGCGGCATCCGAGCCGACCATGATGGGATGGTACCCGAAAAGATCGCCGAGCAGGCGGAGCGCTCCCCGGTCCGGGTCGCCGATCCCGACGCGGAGAGCCGCATGGTGGCGCTCATCGACGACTGCAAGTCACGCGGTGACACGCTTGGCGGCGTCGTCGAAACGGCGGCGGTCGGCCTTCCTCCGGGGCTCGGCAGCTATGTGCACTGGGATCGGAAGCTCGACGGACGCCTGGCACATGCGTTGCTGAGCATTCAGGCGAGCAAGGGGGTGGAGATCGGCCTCGGTTTCGAGATGGCCAGGCGACCGGGCTCCCGGGTACACGATGAGATCGCCTTCGACGCCGAGCGGGCGGGATTCGAGCGGCGGACGAACAACGCCGGTGGGACCGAGGGCGGGATGAGCACCGGTGCGCCGGTGGTGGCCAGGGTCGCCTTCAAGCCCCTGTCGACCCTCATGTCGCCACTCCAATCGGTCGATATTCGGACCAAGACCGACGCCACGGCTGCCATCGAGCGCTCCGACGTCTGTGCCATCCCAGCCGCCGCGGTAATCTGCGAGGCCGTCACGGCCACGGTCATCGCACAGGCCTTCCTCGAGAAATTCGGTGGGGATTCGTATGGGGAGGTACGGCGAAACTATCAGGGCTACCTGGAGCACGTGCGTGCCTTCTGAGAAATGGCCAGCATCGTGCTGATCGGCTTCATGGGGAGCGGCAAGACCGTGGTGGGGCAGGAGATCGCGCGGCGGCTCGGGTGGCCATTCGTCGACACCGATGCGATGGTCGAGGCCGCCGCCGGGATGCGGGTGGCGGAGATCTTCGCCCGCTTTGGGGAGCCGCGTTTCCGCGCCCTCGAGCGCGACGCCATCGTGAGCGTATCGACGTCGGGGACCGCCGAAGACGCAGTGGTGGCTACCGGCGGCGGGGCGATGCTCGACCCGGAGAACCGCCGGCGGCGCAAGGAGATCGGCCCCATCGTCTGGCTCGACGCCGATGTTGAATCGATCATGGCGCGGGTCGGTAGCGATACCACGCGGCCCTTGCTCCGCGGTGCCGATGTGGGCGCGAGGGTGCGAGCCCTCCTGTTGGAGCGGGAGAGCGCCTACGCGACCGCCGACCATCGCGTGGACACCTCCGGGCGCTCGGTTGCCGCGGTGGCCGACGCCGTCCTGACGACGATCTCCCCCGCCGGAGCGTGTGGATGACCCACGGGTCGACATCGCGGGCGAGGGTGAGCGCGCACCCGACCGCCGGCGCATCGGGAGCGGCGATGCCGATGGAGGAGACCATCCCGGTCGAGCTCGGAATACGCAGCCATTCCATCCATGTGGGCTCGGGTACGCTCGGAACCCTCGGCGAGCGACTGAAGGCGGTCGGCGCTGGCCCGCGGCTAGCGGTCGTCACGACGACGACGGTGGGTCGCCTCTACGCCGACGCCGTGCGCGCCGGGCTCGAGGCGGCCGGCTTCGAGCCGGAGCTCATCGAGATTCCCGACGGCGAGGAGCACAAGACGCTCGCCACCCTTGCCGGAATCTACGACCGATTGATCGCGGCGCGCCTCGATCGTGGCGCGACTCTCGTGGCGCTCGGCGGCGGCGTGGTGGGTGATCTCGGCGGGTTTGCCGCCGCGACCTTTCTGCGCGGCATCGCCCTCGTGCACGTCCCGACCACACTGGTGGCGCAGGTGGACGCCAGCGTCGGGGGTAAGACCGCGGTCAACCATCCTGCGGGGAAGAACCTGATCGGCGCCTTCCACCAGCCCCGCCTCGTGCTCGCCGACGTCGACGTGCTCGGAACGCTTCCCCAGCGGGAATTCGTGGCCGGGCTCGCGGAAGTGATCAAGTACGGCGCGACCCTCGATCGGGATCTGTTCGAGTACCTCGAAGGCGCGCTCGACCGGGTGCTTACCCGCGACGCGGCGACCATGGTTCACGTGGTGGCGTCGTGCTGTCGTTTGAAAGCCGCGGTGGTCGGCGCCGACGAGCGGGAGCGGGAGTATCGCGCCGTTCTCAACTTCGGACACACCGTGGGGCACGCGATCGAGGCGGTGACCGGCTACGGTCGATACCTTCACGGGGAGGCGGTGGCGATCGGCATCGTCTGCGCCACGCGGATCTCAGCGGCACGGCGATACTGCGACCGCGCGACGGCCATGCGCGTCCGGCAGTTGATCGAGCGCGCGGGCCTGCCCTCGGAGGTGCCAGTGGACCTCCAGGCGGAGGCGATCGCACGGGCGATCGCGGTCGACAAGAAGATGCGGAAGGGTGCCGTGCGTTTCGTTTGTCTCGGTGGTTTGGGGGGCACTCGCTTCGACTGGCTCACGGGCACCGAGATCGTCGGTTCTCTCCGGGAATGACTGTCAGTCGGAAACAGGGCGACGTTCGGCAGCAGCGGGGCGTGCAGGAAAGAGGGAGCGGGGAGGTGTTGCAATGAACGGATTCGTCAAGACGACCATCGCGTCGGCCGCGGTCTGGGCCGCGATCGCCGGCGTTGCGTCGGCCGATGTGTCCAACCCGAACGGAATGGTCTTTCGGGCGATCGGCATCTTTCAGGGCCAGGTCGAGGAAGGCCGGTGCCGCGTTCCGGTAATGAATCAGGCCATCGCCGACAACGCCGGCGGGGTGTGTCTGACCGGGACGGAGTTCGTGTTCCCGGACGGGACGGTGAGCGTCGAGCCGACGTACATGTATCCGATGTTCGGCCCCGAGTTCATCGACTTCTGCGGCGGGTTTCTGGCGCTCCAGAACAACATGATCAACCAGGCCGTCACCGTCCGAAAGATCCGGATCCGCTACCGGATTCCCGGGCTCGGGTTTCCGGTCTTGTGCCGGAGCCAGCGGAGCTTCAAGCTGTTCACCGGACAGCGGATCGATCCGATCAACAGCGTCAACACGGGTCCGTTCGGGCAGGTCAACGTGGCGTTCTTGCAGATGCTGCCCATCTACTCGCAGCAGTTCCTGGATTGCCTCCGGGACCCGCTGCGGGGTGACATTCCGACGCCGGTGACGGTCGTTGCGAAGATTCGTGCGTTCGGTAAGCTCGACGATGGAGGGGACATCAAGAGCAACCGGGTGCAGTATTCGCTGACCCTTCTGGGCGACGGGGCGGTGCCGCCCGGACCGAACGGTGGGCTCCCACCGGCGGGCACCCCCGTCCGGTGCGCGACTCCGGTGCCGTGAGCGCCTGGCGGCACAAAGCGATTCACATCGAGCGCGCGGGAAGCCCCGAGCGGCCGGTACGCCCGGGCCTGCCGAGCAGTTCGCGGCACGTCCGGTTGGCGGCCGTGATTGCCGTCGGGCTTACGCTTGCCGTCGAGGCGCCTGGGAGCGCCGGCAGTAGCCACGACTACGCGCACCTCGTGAGCGCCGAGCCCGTCCACGAGTTCGGCACGGTGGACCAGGGGACGGTGGTGCGCCACGCCTTCCGGTTCCTCAACGCGGGCGGTGATCCGCTCGAGATCGACCGCGTGGTGACTCCATGCGGCTGTACCGCGGCGGTCGTCCCGCAGACCGTTGTCCCACCTGGTGAAGAGGGTAGCGTCGAGGTAACCTTCGACACGACGGGATTCCGCGGCCGCAAGGCGAAGTCCATCTTTCTCTCCACCAACGATCCCGTGCAGAGGCTGCATGCGTTCGTGCTCGCCGGAGATGTAGTCGCGCGCGTGGTGGTGGATCCGCCGGTGCTGTATCTCGGCCGGATTCCTTCGGCGACCGGGACGACGGGCGAGATCCGAGTGCTCAGCACGACGGGAGATCCCCTGCGTCTCGCCGAGCTCATCATCGAGAATCCCGGGATCCGCGCGACCATCGAGCCGCTTCCGGAGGCCGGCGAGGCGGGGCGGCGGATCGTCGTCGCGATCGGCGGCCACCTGCCGCGCGGGCCCTTCAGCGGGACCTTACGCATTCCGGTGGAGGCGCCGCAGCACGTGTCGATCCAGGTGCCAGTGGTCGGCAACGTCGAGGACGACCTGCTCGTGCAGCCGTCCGCGGTCACGGTTGGGGTGCGCCGGCTCTCGGGACCGGAGCCAGCTCCGGCACCGCCTCCGGGTCCGGAACCTCGGCGGCGGGTCGATCGACGTCTCCAGCGTGAGCGCCGGTGACCCGGGTCCCGGCTCGACGTTCTCGTGACAAGCCATCCCGGATGCAGCACACTGGTGCTGCGCCGCCCTTGATCCGACTAGCATAGGTCTGCGGGCGGATGACCCGTGGACGGGCTCGAAGAGGAACGGGTCACGCGAATGCCGCTGCCAAAGCCCCTCCCGCCGGGCTCGCCCTCTGCCGTCGATGTCGTCGGCTTCGGGCTCAACGCCGTCGACCACATCTGTCGCGTGTCCCGTTTCCCGTCCTTCGACAGCAAGATGCACCTGGACGGCTATGCCTGCGAGCCCGGCGGGCAGGTGGCGACGGCGCTGGTTGCCCTCCGTCGCTGGGGGCTCCGCACGGCGTACCTCGGCGCCTTCGGCGACGATGCGCTCGCCGAGCGCTCGCGAACAGCGCTTGCAGCGGAGGGTGTCGACATCGATGGCGGCCTCGTCCGCGCGGGTGTCCCGAATCAGCTCGCGGTGATCCTGGTGGACCGGCGGTCGGGTGAGCGGACCGTTCTGTGGTACCGGGATCCCGCCCTTGCCATTCGGCCCGAGGAGCTGGCGCGGGCTCGCGTGTGCGCGGGACGGGTGCTGCATCTCGACGGCTACGATCGCGAGGCGGCAATCACCGCCGCCGGCTGGGCGCGCGAGGCGGGCATCGCCACCGTTCTCGATCTCGATTCTCCCGGTCGCGACGCCGAGCGTTTGCTCGCGGTCACCGACATCGCCGTCGTGTCGCGCGAGTGCGCCGAACAGTTGAGCGGCAGCACCGATCCGGCGGTGGCGCTCGAGGGGCTCGCGGGCTCGGGATCGGCGCTCGTCGGCATCAGCCTCGGGCGTGACGGAGTGATTGCGCGCTCCGATGGCCGGACCTTTCACGTACGGGGATTCCCCGTGTTGCCGGTTGACACGACGGGCGCAGGCGATGTCCTGCACGCGGGCATCATCTATGGGTACCTCTATGGGTACCTCGCCGGCATGAACGTGGAGGAGATGCTGCGCTTCGCCAGCGCCGCGGCGGCATTGCAGTGCACCCGTCTCGGCGCGCAGCCCGCGATCCCGACGCTGGCGCAGATCCGGCAGCTGCTCGAGGGCACGTAGCCCCGATCGCCCATGCTCCCGATCGTGGCGACAGGCACACGGCGGCGGATCTACGAGAGAGGACCACGCAGTAATCCCCGCGTCACGCAGCCGCTACGCTTCCCTCCTCACCCTGCGCCGCGTGCTCGTTCCCGTCGCCCCGCACATACGTGTCCCCAAGAAAGCTCATCAACGGCGGCTGCCCCGCCCGCAACCCGAGCTCCCATCTGACGTTCACCGGCGCCGTCCCGCTCGCTCGCACCAGCCCCCCATGGATGCCCCGCAGGTGGTGGCACGCACACACCGTGACGCGATTCCCGTGCGCGTTGTCCCCACCCTGCGACCGGAACTGGATGTGATGATCGTGCAGATTGCTGCGGGCCCCGCACGCCGGCACGGCACAGCGCCATCCGTCCCGGTCGAGAATTGGATCTCGATGAGTCGGCTGGGCCTCCCATTCGCCGGCCACGTGCGCCAGTAGGCGTTCGAACCCAACCCAACGCGGTTCTCCGGGTTGCCGGAACGCTGCCACGGCCGCTTGCAGCAACACCACCACCGACGCAGGTCCCGCAAACGCAATCTCCGCATCCGCGAGACTCCCGTTCCCGGGCGCACGCATCTGGCGCTCGACATCGAAACACTCGGCGAGGTCAGCCGCGAGATCGTGCCCCAGCGGCGGCGGCCCGGGCGGCACGGTCCCCGCGGGATTCGCATCCTGCTGGTCGAGGCTCCAGTCCACCTCCGCCACCAGACGGCGCACGGTGACTGCCTGCGCTCGCGCCGTCCACGCCGCCGCGCTGCGCTCGCTCACCACCGGCAGGAGCGCCAGCGCCCGCACCCACGACAGCTCGCCGGCTTCGTATGCCGTCCGGAATCCCGCCGCCTCGCATGTCTTCCGTTCGATGGCGACCAGGCCACGAGCCTTGCTCGACGACAGGCCGAGCCGCTCGCGGGCGTAGGCTGCGAAGCAGCGAAAGCCGAGCGCGCGCTCGAGGCGCAAGCGCTGCACGGTATGGAGCAGCCGGCCGAGCTGCCAGTCGATCCGGCGCTGCGCTTGCAGCACCTGCCGCAGCCGAGCGTCGAGGGCGAACGCATCGAGTCGGTCGCAGTCATGCGCCAGCCGCTCGATCTCCTCCGGAATTGCGGCGCGCACTGCGGACCAACCGATCGATTCCACTACCGGCGGTCCGCCGCCGTCAATCATGTCTTCCATGCCTTGTGGTGCATGGTCACCGATCTTATCGTCCCGGGCGATGACGTCGCTTGCGCCTGGTCCCCACCCGTCCCCAGACCTCGGAGCGCCCGCCAGCCCTTCGGCGGCGATCGCCTCCGCGGCCTGCCACACCGGCCCGTCGCCACCGAGCATGCGGCGAGCCAGCTCCACCACATGGCGCCAGCGCCGGCGCACCTGCCGTGGACACCGAAGATGAAACCGGAGGCGCGCCTCGCCATGCATGAGCGCGCCGTCCAGATCGTCCGCCGCCCACACCGCCGCCGAGCTGCCACCGTCCCGCTCATCGACATCACCGTTCCCCGTACTTCGTTCTCCCGAGCTTCCTGTCTCTGTACACGCGGTCCCTGCACGCCCTGCATCGGGCCCTCCCGCCGTGGCAACTGCGGCTGCATCGATCGAGCTCTCTGATGCCGTAGTTGACACGCGCGCTTTCCGAACGAGCGCCTCCAGCGCCCGGACCGTGCGCCCAGACGCCAGCTCGAGCCAGTGGGCCTCGCTGGCGGACGTTGCAACCGTCACCAGAATCCGAAGCTGGGTCCACGAGATCGCTCCCGCATCGAAGGCGGCGGCGAGCTGGGGCAACGTCGTCAGCGCCGTGACCACCCGCGCAGCGGTCTGCAGCTCACGTGCGGAGATCCCCAAGCGCTCTCTGGAGTAGTCGCCCACGCGACTGAATCCGAGCCGATGCTGCGCCTGCTGCCGCAGGAAAGCCGCGGCGAGGCAGCCGATCGCACGGCGGCACAGCGCCTCCTGTCGGCCGAGGACGCGCAGCCAGCGATCGAGCTCGCACGCTGCCCGGTCGACGTGAGGTAGCTCTCGGTTCACGAGGTCGAGCAGCTGGTGCGGTACCGTTGCGGCTGCCCCGGCGACTGAGCTCATATGGCCAACGTGGCGCCCGCCTTCGCCATTCCATGCGCTCCTGCTATCCCCGTCATGCCGACAATCTCCAGCAACCGCGCATCCACCGTCCCACGGTCCCCAACGTGCCGCGCGCGCCATATAAGGCGAAAATTAAGCGAATATCATCCTTATGTCAATACAGTCAATACACCATGCTCCATTCCACCCCCGACCACTCGTTGTCGAGGCCATCCTGTTTCGGAGGGATGCGCGTGGGAAGGCTGGAATTTGCCAAACGGGCGACGCCGTGCGGTTCCCGCGGTGGAGGCTGCCTTCGAACACGCGGAGGTTGCAGCTCGTCGCCGCGATACATTGCGTGGCCTTGCAGAGTAACGGGTTCCGCCGCGCGCCGTGAGCCGGGCAAGTCGCTGACTTCACGACCCGAGCCCCCGCACACCTCCACGGCGCGAGGCGTGCTATACTGCGTCGCTCGGCCGCGCCTGAACCGCAGCGTTGGACCGCGCGAGGGAGAAGGTGGAATGAGCCGGGTGAAGCGCGTCCAGCCGGGTGAGCGGATTCCGATCCGGCTGACCGACAGCGAGCGGAAGTTGATCCTTGAGCATACTTTCATCGGCGGCGACCTCGAGCGCCGAATTCGTGTCGACGTGGCCGACGGTCCCGCAGTTGTCGTCGCCCTCGACCTGGACGATCTTGAGGAGCTTCTCGGTTTCGTTGCCGCGGAGGCTAACCACTCCAAGGACCCGAACGTCGCGAAGCAGCTGAGCCGAATTCATGAACGTCTCAGCCGTATCGGGGAGGCCCACGCAGACGCGGATGAGCCACTGGACACCGTAGTTGCCGAGGGGCCCTCGGCATCCCGGTACACCTTGAAGCAGGGTCAATACCTTTCGTTCATCTACTACTACACCAAGATCCATCGCGTTCCTCCGGCCGAGTCCGACCTGCAGCGATATTTCAACGTGTCGGCGCCGGCCGTGCACCAGATGATCTTGACCCTTGAAGCCCGCGGTTTTCTCGAACGCGTGGCCGGTGAAGCGCGATCGATCCGCGTGCTCTTGTCTGGCGATGATCTCCCTGAGCTCGAATAGTTGGGCGCCCCAGGCTCAGCGTGGTCCGACAGGCGCAGCCGGTGAAGAAGAAGGCGTCGCGTAGCGCAAAGGTCCGGCGGATATCGCGAGCGGGTGCTCCAGCCCGCTGGATCTCGTCTCGTGGACGCGAAGGCCGCGCGGCGCCCCCCGTGGGTGAAGCGGCTCGTTGGGCGGCATGAGGGGAAGCGGTATCAAGATCGGAGGGAGCGAGAAGGATGAAGATCGACATCGACCGGCTGACCGAGGAGGAACTCGTCGATCTGAACAACCGTATCGTGGCGCGCCTGCGGTTTCTGAGCCATATGCGGGCCCACTCGGAGATGCTTGAGTTTCGGATCGGCGATCGAGTGACCTTTGAGCCGGAGGGTCGCGCGCCAGTGGCTGGTGTACTGATCCGGTACAACAAGAAGACTGTCACGGTTCTTTCCGACGGCGGACAACGGTGGAACGTGTCGCCTGGCTTGCTCCGGCGAACCCCGGGATCCGAGTCTGAGCAGGAGCAGGCCAACGTCATACGGTTCCGCCGCAAGTGAGCGCGGCGTGCTGCCCAGGGCGTCGGACCTGACGCGGGCCGACGGCTCAGCGACATGTCGTTGATAGATCGTTGAGGTGAGCTCCCGATGGATGGCCTGCCAAACCCGAACGGCCACGTTCCGTGGTTGCCTGGGAGAATCTTCGCTTGCCTCCTCGCGGGGCTCATCGGTGGCCTCGCTGTGGCCGTCGTCGGCCTGGTCGTCGGGGCGAACTATGGCGGCAACCATGCCACCGATTTCGAGTTCAACGGCCTGCGGGGGTACGAAGCGACGGGGCAGCTCGGCGCGATCCTCGGGTTCCTGGCAGGAGCCTCGCTCTGCACCCTGCTGGTCTACTTGCTCACCGGGCGCCGTAGATGACCGCCACTCACCCTTCCGCCCGCTGCCCATCCCGCATCGAGCCGTACCGGCGCGCGTAGACATCGATGACCTCGGCGCCGAAGAGCAGGATCTGCACCGAGTAGTAGACCCAGAGCAGGAGCAAGACCAGGGATCCCGCGGCGCCGTAGATCGAGGCGGCGCCGGCGCGGCCGAGATAGACCGCGATCAGACTCTTACCGATGGTGAACAGGATCGCCGTCACGGCGGCGCCGAGCCACACCTCGCGCCGGGGCAGATCCACGTCCGGGAGGAATTCGTAGATCATGGCGAAGAAGGCGGTGCTCACGGCCAGCGACAGGACGAGATTGGCGAGCGGCAGGATGCGCGCGAGGACCGGCAGGTGCTGCGCGACGAGCTCGTGCGCGATCGAGAGCACGGCGGACAGGACGGCGGAGAGGAGGAGCAGCAGGCCCATGCCGGCGATGACCCCGAGGGCCACCAACCGCTGGCGCAGCATGGCACGGATGCCCCCCCCGCCGCGCGCCGGCGGCACGCCCCAGATCTGGTTGAGGCTGAAGCGGAGCTGCCCGACGAGTCCCGACGCCCCGAGGACGATCGCCGCCAGGCTCACGAGCGTCGGCACGATCCCGGACGCCGGCTGGCTCGTCCGCACCACCATGTCCTGGACCATCCGGGCGGTGTCGGTGCCGACGAGACCCTCGATCTGTGCCACGACCTCGCCCTGTGCCGCGGCGCGGCCGAGCACGAGGCCGGCGATGATGATGATGAGCACCAGAAGGGGTGTCAGCGAGAACAGCGTGTAGTAGGCGAGCGCGGCCCCGTGCGTCAGCGCGTTGTCGCGCTGCCATTCCCCGACCACCTCGCGAACGAAGGCGCCGATCTCTCGCAGCATGGTGACCTCCGTGTGCCGTTCTTCGTGTGGCGCTCGCCGGTTCGGGGAGGGTACCACCGATGTCGGACGAGGTGCGACCTCGTGCGCCCCGCCGCCATGGCGGCGCTCACACGCTGGCGTGTGAGGCATCCCTCCGATAGCTTAGGAGCGCCGTCCCGCGGCCGGCGGTTCGGGGGTCGGCGCAGCGGGCCGGCATGAATCGAATATTCGACTCACGGATTCCGAGTCCCCTGCTACCGTCGCGTTGCATTGGCGTGCGTCGTCCCGCGCCGGTGCGCGTTGTCGTGTCGCGTCTAGCATCGACATCTTGCTGAGGTGGACTCCCTGTCGATAGCGCGTGCGTGCGCAGCCATCGGGCGCTGGCTCGGTGAGATCGCGCCGGAGGCGTCGGCCCGGCGGCTGCGGGTGACCGGCCTGCACGGCGGTGCGGGGGCCCTGGCCGTCGCCGACCTCGCCGACGTGGTGGGGCGGCCGCTGCTCGTCGTCGCGCCGAGCGCCGAGATCGCCGAGGCGCTCGCCGCCGACGTGCGCTTCTTCGTGGGCGAGTCCGACGAGACGCCGCCCGCCCATCGCCGGGTGCACTACCTCCCCGGCTGGGATGTACCCGTGTTCGACGAGGTGTCCCCGGCCCGGGAGGTGACCGCCGCCCGCATGATGGGCCTTTTCCATCTGATCCAGACGCCGAAGGTGGTCGTGGTGACGACTCCGGAGGCGCTGCTGCAACGCGCCCTGCCGAGAGCCGAGGCCGTCAACGCCTGGCTCTACCTTGTCAAGGGCGAAACGCAGCGCCAGGAGGACATCGTCTCGTACCTGGCGGCCTGGGGCTACCACCGGGTGCCGGCGGTGCAGGACCTGGGTGAGTACGCGCTCCGCGGCGGTATCCTCGACGTGTATCCCGGCGGCCAGGACGAGCCGGTGCGTTTCGAGTTCTCGGGCGACACCATCGAGGACATCCGTCGCTTCGATCCGGGGACGCAGCGATCCGGCGGCTCGTGCGAGGACGCGCTGGTGCTGCCGGTTCAGGAGTACGAGGTCGCTCGCCTCATGCGCCCCGCCACGGTGCGGGCGGTGGAAGAACGGGCCGCCGACCTGGGACTCGGACGAGCGGAGCAGCAGCGCTGGGCGTCGGCCCTCGAGGTGGGACTACACCTGCCGGGCATCGACTTTCTGCTGCCCTACTTCTACGAGCGGCTCGATCCGCTGACGGCATATCTGCCTCCGGAAACGGTCTGCTGGATCGTCGATCCGACCGGTGTCGCCGAGGCGTGCCGGCGATGGCGCGACGAGGTGGAACGGCACGCGGAAGAGGCGGCGACCGGTAGCCTCCCGTCGCCCCCGGTGGACGCGCTGTACCTCCGCGCCGACGAGGTCCTGGACGCGCTCTGGCAGTGCCCGGTGATCGAGGCCGAGGGGCTCGAGACCGTGCCGCGTGACGACGGCGTCCAGTCGATTCACGTCTCGAGCCTCGGCAATCACGGCCTCGCCGTGGCCCCCGCGCAACGCGGCCGCCAACCGAGCCTCGCGCCCCTGGCGGCCCGGCTCCGCGCCTGGCGCGATGCGCGGCTCGGGCTCGTTCTGGTGGTGTCGGGCGAAGCCCAGGCCCACCGCCTCGAGCAGCTCCTCGCCGCGCATGGCCTCGCGCTCGCCGTGCGCGAGGAGGGATTCGCCGCTGTGCGGGCGTGGCATCGCGAGCGGGTGCCCGCGGCCGGCCCCAGCGGAGCGCGCAGAGGCTCGATCGGTCCCGGCTCGGGTGGCTCCGATGGCGCCGCCGCTCAGGACGGCATCGTCGTCTGGGGCGAGCTATCCGCCGGCGCGCAGCTCTCCGAGGACGGCCTCGTCGTCCTGACCGAGGAGGAGATCTTCGGCGAGCGCCGCGCGGTACACCGCACGCGCCGCTCGACGGCCACGGCGTTCCTGAGCGGCCTCTCGGAGCTCAAGCCGGAGGACTATGTCGTCCATCTCGATCACGGGATCGGGCAGTACCGCGGGCTCCGGCACCTCAAGGTCGCCGACACCGAGGGCGACTACCTCCACATCGAATACGCCGGCGGGGACAAGCTCTATCTGCCCGTGGACCGGATCAATCTCGTGCAGCGCTACGTCGGCAGCGACGGCAAGGCCCCGGCCCTCGACAAGCTCGGCGGCACGAGCTGGGAGCGGGTGAAGAAGCGGACCCGCGATTCGATCCTCAGCATGGCGCGCGAGCTGCTCGACGTCGAGGCAGCGCGCGCGATCATGGACCGGGCCGCGTCCTCGACTCCCGACGGCTACTTCCGCGAGTTCGAAGCCCGCTTTCCCCACGAAGAGACCACCGATCAGCGCGCCGCGGTCGAGGACGTGGTTGCCGACATGCAGCGGCCCAAGCCCATGGATCGCCTGATCTGCGGCGACGTGGGTTACGGGAAGACGGAAGTCGCCATGCGCGCGGCCTTCCTCGCCCTCATGGACGGCTCGCAGGTCGCCGTGCTGGTGCCGACGACGGTACTTGCCCAGCAGCACCTCGTGACCTTCCGGCAGCGCTTCGCGGGCTATCCGATCCGCATCGAGATGCTCTCCCGGTTCCGCTCCGCCAAGGAGAATCGCGAGGTGATCGCCGACCTGGCGGCCGGGAGCGCCGATCTCGTCATCGGCACGCATCGGCTCCTCCAGTCGGACGTGGCTTTCCGGAAGCTCGGGCTGCTCGTGGTCGACGAGGAGCACCGCTTCGGCGTCGTCGACAAGGAGCGCATCAAGCGCCTGCGCACCGAGGTGGACGTGCTCACGCTCACCGCGACGCCCATTCCCCGGACACTGCAGATGTCGCTCGGCGGCATCCGCGATCTGAGCGTCATCGAGACGCCGCCGCTCGACCGGCTGGCGGTACGCACCTACGTCGCTCGCTTCGACGAACGCGTGATCCGCGACGCGATCCTGCGCGAGCTGGGCCGGAGCGGCCAGGTGTTCTTCGTGCACAACCGAGTGGAGACCATCGATCGCATGGCCACCTGGGTGGCCGGGATCGTCCCGCAGGCGCGGCTCGCCGTCGGCCACGGGCAGATGCGCGAGCGGGCCCTCGAGCGAGTGATGCACGACTTCATCACCCGGCAGGTGGACGTGCTCGTGTGCTCGGCGATCGTGGAATCGGGTCTCGACATTCCCACCGCCAACACCATCATCGTCAATCGCGCCGACACGTTCGGCCTCGCCCAGCTCTACCAGCTGCGGGGGCGGGTGGGGCGCTCGCACCAGCGGGCCTACGCCTATCTGCTCATCCCGGGCGAGCATCTCATCTCACGCGACGCCCAGAAACGGCTCCGCGTGCTCCAGGAGCTCGACGATCTCGGCAGCGGGTTCCGGCTCGCGGCCAGCGATCTCGAGATTCGGGGTGCCGGAAACCTTCTCGGCAAGCAGCAGTCGGGTCAGATCGCGGCGGTCGGTCTCGAGTTCTACATGCGTATGCTCGAGGACGTGGTTCTCGAGTTGCGCGGGCAGGCACGGCGCATCGAGGTCGAGCCGGAGGTCCAGCTCGGGCTCTCGGCCTTCATTCCCGAGGACTACGTGTCCGACGTGAGCCAGCGACTCGTGCTGTACAAGCGTCTGGCGTCGGTCCGGCGCAGCGCCGACATCGCCGAGCTCGGGGCCGAGATGCAGGATCGCTACGGGCCCGTGCCGCCGTCGGTGGACACCTTGCTCCGGATCATGGACTTCCGGCGCTACCTCAAGGACGTCCTGGTCAGCCGCGTACGCCGCCGCGGGAACCAGCTACTCTTCGACTTTCACCCGGAGACGCCCGTGGCGGCGGAGCGCCTGTTGGAGCTGGCCCGCAAACGCCGCGATCGCTGTCGCATGATCGGCGAATATCAGTTAAGCTTCAGCCCCTTGGCTCAGGACGTGGACGGCATGATCGAGGAGGCGAGCGAGCTCCTGCGCTACTTGGCGGCCTCCGGCGGGGCCCGATGAGGGAACGGTGCAGGCGGGGGCCGCAAAGGTGACGAAGGCGAGGCGAAAGCAACCGTATCGCCCCGCTGCCTGGCTCCGGGGCGTCGTCGGCCTTGGCCTCGGCCTCGGCCTCGGCCTCGGCCTCGGATTGACGACGCTGGGACCCGGCGCGCTGCCGGTGCGCTCCGAGGTCGTCGATCGCGTCGTCGCCTCCATCGATGGCGAGCCGGTGACGCAGTCCGAGCTGGAGCGCTGGGTGAGAGTCCGCCGCCTGGGCGTGGAACCGTCGCGCGAGGTGCTGGAGACGTACGTGACCGAGGAGCTGCTGGCGAAAGAGGCGAAGGCGCAGGGGATCCAGGCGCGCGATGCGGACATCGAGCGCTACATCGCCCAGGTGAAGGCGCAGGGCAGGCTCGACGACGCGGCGTTCGGCCGAGCCTTGCAGGAGCAGGGGCTCACGGTGGAGACGTACCGGGAGAACGTGCGGCGCGAGATCGAGAAATCGGAGCTGGTGAACAAAGAAGTGCGAGGACGCGTGAGCGTCTCCCCCGAGGAGGTTCGTCGCCACTACGACGAGCACAAGAACCAGTACTCCGTCGCCGAGCGCGTGCGCCTGCGGATGATCCTGATCCCGCTGCCGGCCAACGATTCGCCGGCGATGGCCATGCAAGCCGAGGCATTCGTGCGCGCGCTCCACCAGGAGCTCGAGAACGGTGCCGACTTCGCCGAGATGGCCCGCCACTACTCGAGAGGTCCGGGCGCCGCGGAGGGTGGCGATCTCGGCTTCTTTCGCCGGGGTGAGATCGTCAAGCCCCTCGAGGACGTCGCGTTCCAGCTGCCCGCGGGCGCGCTCAGCGGCCCGATTCAGAGCCCGGCGGGATACCACATCCTGAAGGTCGAGGAGCGGCAGGGCACGATCGAGCAGCCCTTCGACGCCGTCAAGGACCGGATCCGAGCGGAGCTCTACGATGGTGCCCTCGAGCGACGCTACCAGAGCTGGCTGCGCGACGGGCTCCGGGAGGCCCACCACGTGGAGATTCTGTGGTGAGGCCGGCGAACCCTGCCATCTTTCGCGAGTACGACATCCGGGGCGTGGCGGAGCGGGATTTCGACGATGCCTTCGCACGCACCCTCGGCCAGGCCTATGGCACCATGGCGCGCGAGGCCGGCAAGCGGGTGGTCGCGGTGGGGCGCGACTGTCGCCTCACGTCCCCGAGCTACGCCAGTGCGCTGGCCGACGGGCTCGTCTCCACGGGGCTCGAGGTCGTCGATATCGGGACCTGTCCCACCCCGCTCATGTACTTCTCGCTCTTCCACTTCGATCTCGACGGCGGCATCCAGGTGACGGGCAGCCACAACCCGCCCGACTTCAACGGATTCAAGATCTGCCTCGACAAGAGCACCATCTACGGCGAGCAGATCCAGGAGCTGCGTGAGCGCATCGCACGCGGAGGCTTCGCCGCGGGCCGGGGCCGGCGCACGGCGCGGGAGATCATCGCGCCGTACCAGGATCATGTCGCCGGTCAGTTCGGTCGCCTGCCGCGCAACCTCACCGTCATCGTCGATGCCGGCAACAGCACCGCCGGGCCGGTGGCGCCGCCGCTCTTCGAGCGGCTGGGCTGCACCGTGACCCGCCTCTTCTGCGACATGGACGGCCGCTTTCCCAATCATCATCCAGACCCGACGGTGGTCGAGAACATGCAACATTTGATCGAGGCCATGCGGACCCATCAGGCCGACGTGGGGATCGCCTTCGATGGCGACGCCGATCGCATCGGCGTGGTGGATCGTTCGGGACGGATCATCTGGGGCGACGAGATGCTGGTACTGTTCGCCCGCGACGTGCTCGCCCGGCATCCCGGCGCGGTGATCGTCTCGGAGGTGAAGTGCTCGCAGCGCCTCTACGACGACATCGCCGCGCGCGGGGGGCGCGGCATCATGTGGAAGGCCGGCCACTCGCTGCTGAAGGCGAAGATGAAGGAGACGGGCGCGCTGCTGGGCGGCGAGATGAGCGGGCACATGTTCTTCGCCGATCGCTATTTCGGCTACGACGATGCCATCTATGCCGGGTGCCGTCTTCTGGAGATCGTCGCGCGCGAGGGGCGCTCGGTCGATGAGCTGCTCGCCGACCTGCCGGTAGCCTTCACCACGCCGGAGATCCGGGTCGATTGTCCCGAGGACAAGAAGTTTCAGGTGGCCGAGCGGGCGCGGGAGTACTTCCGGGCCCGCCACGAGATCATCGACGTGGACGGCGTACGCGTTCGGTTCCCGCACGGATGGGGCCTCATCCGCGCGTCCAACACCCAGCCGGTGCTCGTGCTGCGGTTCGAGGCGCGCTCGCAGGCCGAGCTCCAAGAATACCGGCGGGTCGTCGAAGACGCCGTGGCCACGATCCGGAGGGAGCTCGGCGCTTAGCCCACGCTTGGCCCAGCCTCGCCGCGCCGATGGATCTCCCCGCGCGCAACGCCATCCTCGTCCGTGGGGCACGGGAACACAATCTCAAGAACATCGACGTCGAGATCCCGCGCGACCGCCTCGTGGTCGTGACCGGCATCTCGGGCTCCGGCAAGTCCTCCCTCGCCATCGACACGATCTACGCCGAGGGGCAGCGGCGCTACGTCGAGTCGTTGTCCGCCTACGCCCGCCAGTTTCTCGAGCAGATGGGGAAACCCGACGTCGATGCCATCGAGGGGCTCTCCCCGGCGATCGCCATCGACCAGCGCGCCGGCAGCCGCAATCCGCGCTCGACGGTCGGCACCGTGACGGAGATCTACGACTTCGTGCGTCTGCTGTTCGCGCGGGTGGGGAGGCCGCACTGCTTTCAGTGCGGGCGGCGTATCGCGGCGCAGACCGTGCAGCAGATGGTCGATCGATTGTGGGCTCTCGGGGCGGGCAGCCGCGTCCAGGTCTTCGCCCCCGTCGCCCGCGACCGCAAGGGGGAGTACCGCAAGGAGCTCCTCGCGTTGCGCAAAGCGGGGTTCGTGCGCGCGCGCATCGACGGCGAGATCCGGGATCTCGGTGAGGACATCGCGCTCGCGCGCACGCGCAAGCATACCATAGAAGTCCTCGTCGATCGGCTGGTTCTGCGGGACGGGATCGAGCGTCGCCTCGCCGACTCCCTCGAGGTGGCGCTTCGCTATGGCGAGGACGTGGTGCGCGTCGACGCGCAGGTCGAGGGTGGGCAACCGGTGGAGCTGGTCTTCAGCCAGCGCTTCGCGTGCCCGGAGTGCGGCGTGTCCTACCCGGAGATCAGCCCCAGGATCTTTTCCTTCAACAGTCCCCACGGCGCCTGTCCGTCGTGCAGCGGTCTCGGGACCACCCGGTACTTTGATCCCGAGCTCCTCGCGCCGGACCCGTCGCTGTCGCTGCGCGAGGGGGCCATCCCCATCGCCGGCAACCGCGCTCTGCGCGACCTCGACGATCGCCTGGAGGATTTCGCGACCGCCGCCGGCATCGATCCATCCACCGCCATTGGCGAGCTCGACGCGGCGGCGCGGCAGCGATTCTTCTTCGGTGCCGAGGGTGAGGAGGCGGAGCCGCGGGCCATCGATCGAGTACAGGCGTCCCCCAAGCCGCGCGGCCGCTCCGTGGATCGGGTCGTGGGCGATCCCGACGGGCTCATCCCGTTTCTCGAGCGCGTGTACCGCGAGACCAGCTCGCCGTGGCTGCGCGAGGAGCTCGAGCGCTACATGAGCGCGCGGTCCTGCCAGGCCTGCGCCGGCACGCGGCTCCGTCCCGAGAGCCGCTTCGTGCGGGTCGGAGATCGATCCATCGACGCCGTGATGGCGCTGTCGGTCGGTCAGGCGGTCGAGTTCTTCGGCGGGCTCGCCCTCGCCGGGCAGGAGGAGGAGATCGCCCGCCCCATCCTCAAGGAGATTCTCGACCGCTTCGGGTTTCTCGCCAGCGTGGGGCTCGACTACATCACTCTCGACCGTCCGACGGCATCCCTGTCCGGCGGTGAGAGCCAGCGCATTCGCCTCGCCACCCAGGTCGGATCGAGCCTGGTCGGCGTGCTCTACGTGCTCGACGAGCCGTCGGTCGGGCTGCACCAGCGCGACAACGAACGGCTGCTGGCGACGCTGACGCGGCTGCGAGACCTCGGCAACACGGTGCTCGTGGTCGAGCACGACCGGGATACGATTCTCGCCGCCGATCACGTCGTCGACATGGGCCCGGGCGCCGGGACCGAGGGCGGGCGCATCATTGCCCAGGGGAGCCCGCAGGAGATCATGGAGGCGCCGGCGTCCCTGACCGGCCGCTACCTCACCGGGGCGCTCGAGATCCCGGTGCCCGCCGCCAGGCGACCTGGGTCGGGCTGGCGGGTGGAGATCCGCGGCGCGCGGCACAACAATCTCAAGCACATCGATGTGGCGTTCCCCGTCGGCACGCTCACCTGTGTGACGGGCGTGTCGGGCTCGGGAAAGAGCTCGCTCGTGGTCGACACGCTCTATCCCGCCCTGGCGCATCGCCTCCACGGGGCCGCCGATCGCGCCGGCGGCCACGACGAAATCGACGGGTGGCAGCTCCTCGACAAGGTCGTGGAGATCGACCAGGCGCCGATCGGGCGCAGCCCGCGATCGAATCCGGCAACGTACACGGGGCTTTTCGGGCACGTGAGGGAGCTGTTCGCCCAGGTGCCGGAGGCGCGGACGCGCGGCTACGGTCCCGGGCGGTTCTCCTTCAACGTCAAGGGCGGCCGGTGCGAAGCGTGCATGGGCGACGGGCTCGTTCGCATCGAGATGCACTTCTTGCCCGACATCTTCGTCACCTGCGACGTGTGTCGCGGCGCGCGCTACAACCGCGAGACGCTCGAGGTGACGTACAAGGGGCTCAGCATCGCCGCGGTGCTCGACCTGACGGTCGCCGATGCCCTCGAGGTGCTCGGCTCTGTGCCCCCCGTGCGCCAGAAGCTCGAGACCCTGCGCGAGGTCGGGCTCGACTACGTGCGGCTCGGGCAGGCGGCGACGACGCTCTCCGGCGGCGAGGCCCAGCGGGTGAAGCTCGCCCGCGAGCTCGGCCGCCGGGCCACGGGCCGCACGATCTACATTCTCGACGAGCCGACCACGGGGCTCCACTTCGACGACGTGCGCCGGCTGCTCGCGGTGCTCCAGCGCTTGGTGGATGCCGGCAACACCGTGGTCGTCATCGAGCACAATCTCGACGTCATCAAGAGCGCCGATTTCGTCATCGATCTCGGTCCGGGGGGCGGCGAGCGCGGGGGGCAGATCGTTACCGCGGGAACGCCGGAGGACGTGGCGGCGAGTGACGCGTCGTGCACCGGAGCCTATCTGCGCCCGCTGTTCCGAGCCGGACCAACGACCGGCGCCGGCGCGGGGCGCGCCGGAAACGGATTGACTTCGAAGGCCCACCAAATATAGTCCAGATACAGCCCCCGGTATCGCCCGGTAGCATCGAGACGCGCGCCGCACGGCGCAGGTTGGCAGGGTCGGGCCGATGACGTCGGATCGCATATATCTCGACAACCACGCGACGACGCCCCTCGATCCGGGGGTGCTCGAGGCGATGCTGCCGTACCTCCGTGATCGATTCGGTAACGCGGCGAGTCGCAACCACGTCTTCGGCTGGGAAGCCAACGATGCCGTCGAGAAGGCGCGCCAGCAGGTCGCGTCGCTGATCGGCGCGCGTGCGCCCGAGATCGTCTTCACCAGCGGGGCGACCGAGTCCGACAATCTGGCCGTCGCCGGCGTGGTTGATTTCCATCACGACCGGGGCGACCACGTCATCACGGTCGTCACCGAGCACCGCGCCGTCCTCGATACGTGCAAGGCGCTGGAGCGGCGGGGAAGCGCTCGGGTGACGTATCTGCCCGTGGACCGGTACGGAGTCGTCGACCTGGATCGGCTGCGCGACGCCATCACCGATCGGACCGTGCTCGTGAGCGTGATGGCGGCGAACAACGAGATCGGCACGCTCCATCCGATCGAGGAGATCGGGCGGATCGTCAAGGAGCGTGGGATCCTGTTCCATTGCGACGCGGCCCAGGCCGTGGGCAAGATTCCACTGAACGTCGAGGCGTGCGGCATCGATCTGCTGTCGCTGAGCGCTCACAAGGTGTACGGGCCGAAGGGCGTGGGCGTCCTCTATGTCCGCGGCCGGAACCCGCGCGTTCGCCTCTCGCCCGTCTCCCATGGCGGCGGGCAGGAGCGCGGCATGCGCTCGGGCACCCTCAACGTCCCCGGGATCGTGGGCCTCGGCGCCGCATGCGAGATCGCGGGCACGGAAATGGCCGCCGAAGCCGAGCGTCTCCTCGACCTGCGCGAGCGGCTTTCTCAGGGCGTCATGACGCAGCTCGACGAGGTGTACCTCAACGGCCACCCGGAGCGGCGCCTGCCCGGCAACCTCAATCTCAGCTTCGCCTACGTGGACGGCGAGTCGTTGCTGATGGGCCTCAACGGCTCCGGCCGGGCGGAGCAGCCGGCGATCGCGGTGTCCTCCGGCTCGGCCTGCACTTCGGCAACACTCGAGCCGTCCTACGTGCTCCGGGCGCTCCGGGTCACGGATGATCTCGCGCACAGCTCGATTCGCTTCGGCCTCGGGCGCTTCACCACCGCGGAGGAGATCGACCGCGCCGTCGAACGCGTGGTGGCCGAGGTGAGACGCCTGCGGCGTCTGTCGCCGTTCTATCGTCCGGCCGGCGCCGACATCGAAGGCGCCGGCGCTGCCGGGGCGCCGGTCCGGGCTCCCGTCGCCGACGGTGCCTCGTGAATCCCCATCGTGGATCGCGCTCCGCGCCCCGCTAGCGCCGATGCCCGTCGCGCAAAAAATCCACTGTCCGTCCTGCAATGCGCTGCTGGTGCGCAAGCCCGGCGGCCGCTGCCCGGAGTGCGGCGCGAGCGTGGCGGCGCACGTGGCCGCCGAGCGGGAGCGGGAGAGCCGCATCGAGAAGGTGGTGGCCGTCATCGCCACGGCACTCGTGCTGCTCGTCTCCATCTTCACCGCCGGGCTCGGGCTCCTCGAAGGAGTGCTCGTGTACGCGGGCGCCGGGGCGCTCGTGTTCTTCCTCGCGCGCAGGACGTTCTCGTCGTCGCCGGCCCGTCTATCCGGGGACGAACCCTCCCAGCGCGGCTCCTAAGGACTTCCGAGCCCACGGCCTCTCGCCCATCGGTCGATGCGGGCAAGTAGGGCAAGGCGGGCCGGTCGGGCCAGTCGGGCGCGCAGGGCCAATCGCGCCCACTCATCCTGCCGAGCCCTGCTCCTGGCGCTACTGCTCACGGCCAGCCCGGCGGCGGCGGGGACGGTCGAGCTCAGCATCGCCGCCACGCCGCAGCTTCGCGACGGAGTGCTGGCGCTCGACGTACTCATTCAGAACCGTGGTGACGAGCCCGCCGTCGGCCTCGGCGTGGAGCTCCGGGCGCTCGGCCGGACGATCGCGGTGCCGGGACGGACGCGCCTGGAGCCGAACCAGACGTGGAAGGGAAGCTTCACCGTGCCCACCGGCTCTCTCGGCGAGGGTCGGTGGATCTATGTCCTCGACCTCGACTTCGCCAAGCGCGACGGCTATCCGCAGCACGGCGTCCATGCCGATACCCTGGTGATCGGCTCACCCCGCGGGCCGACGGTGGCGGTGGCCGCGCTCGATGCCGGGCCGCTCGGCACGAAGAGCGTTCTGCGCGCCCAGATCCGTAACGGCGGCAATCGTACCAGAGCCGTTCAAGTTTCCGTGTACGCGCCGGCGGGCCTCGAGGCGGCGCCGCCCGCCCGGACGATCGACGTCGGCGCCGGGGACAGCGCGTCGGTCGATTTCTCGCTCGTCAATCGTACCGAGGTTCCCTGGAGCCGCCAGCCCGTCTACGTCGCGCTGGAGTACGAGGAGGACGGCGTGCAGCAGAGCGCGCTCGCGCGAGTGGTGCTCGATGTCGTTCCATCGCTCTTTGGCCTCATCCGCTGGCGCTGGTGGCTGTGGACGGTCGCGGGCGTCGCGACGCTCGCATGGGTTGCAGCGATGGGCTGGCGGGCGGCCACGTCACGGAACCACGGCCGCCTCACACCGCGATGGCGGATCCTGCGAATCGCCATGGACGTGGGCACGGTGGTCCTCGCCTCGAGCGTCGTCTGCTCGCTCTTTCCCTGGGCGAGCATATTCGAGCCGACGACCCCTGCCGGTGGAGACGCGGCGGCGCACTACTATGCCGCCACCTACATGCGCGACGTGCTGCTGCCCGGGGGCGGCGTGACGGGCTGGTGCCCGGGCAGCTTCGCCGGCTTTCCGCTCTTTCAGCTCTACTTCCCGCTGCCGTTCGCGCTGATGGCGCTGCTCTCCTTGGCCGTGCCGATGAGCGTCGCCTTCAAGCTCGTCACCACGCTCGGCCCCGTGGCGCTCCCCGCGTGCGCGTACGCGTCGCTCCGGCTCCTCGGGGCGCCGTTCCCCGGCCCGGCGCTCGCGGCGGGCTTTACCCTGTGTTTCCTATTCCTCGAGACGAACTCGGCGTGGGGCGGGAACATCCTGTCGACCGTGGCGGGCGAGTTCACCTACGCGATCGCGCTCGATCTCGGCCTGCTCTTCATCGGTGTCCTCGCCCGCGTCATGCGCGCGCACCGCGGGCGCATCTGCGCGAGCGTGCTGCTTGCGGCCGTGGGTCTCTGCCATGGCTACGTGCTGCTGTGGGTGGGTTTCGTCTCGTTGCTCGAGCTGCTGACGCCGCGCGAGCGCACGAGGCGCCTCTTTTCCCTGCTCGCCATCCACGGCCTGGCCGTGTTGCTGATGGCGTTCTGGCTCGTGCCGCTGCTGTGGTACGCCCCATGGACGACGCCTTACGATCCGGTCTCGACCTTCGGCTCGTGGCAGGTGGCGTTCCCGTTCGTCCTCCAGGTGGCCGCCGGATTCGCCGTCGGCTTCGGCGCGCTGGCGCTAGCGGCTGGACGAAGGCAGGTCGATCTCCACTCCCTCGGGATTCTATGGGGTGGCATCGCGATCGCGCTTGCACTGTACCCGCTGGCGCCGGCGTTCGGCATCGTCGATGTTCGCTTCCTGCCGTTCGCGCAGCTGGGGCTCTGCCTCGCCGCCGCGGCGGCACTCGGCGCCGTGCTCGGACGTTTGCCGGCCCCGGAGGCGTGGCCGGCCGTGGGCCTCTTGGCGACACTGCCGCTCGCGTACACGCAGGTGAGGATCGCGCCCTTCCAAGCCGCCTATGGCTACTCGGGCTTCGAGACCAAGGCGGGCTGGCCGGTCTACCAGCGCTTGAGCCAGCACCTGCGCGGCGATTTCCGCGATCCGCGGGTCGTCTACGAGCATTCGGTCGAGCACCTCACGCTCGGTAGCGAGCGCGCCTTCGAGAACCTGCCTCTATTCACCGGACGGTCCACGCTCGACGGCCTCTACATGCAGTCATCCGCCACGGCGCCCTTCGTGTACTACACGCAGTCGGAGATCTCGCTGGAGAGCACATGTCCCTTGCCGGACTGGGGCTGCGCGCGGCCGGATCTCGATCGCGGGCTCGGCCACCTCGAGATGTTGAACGTTTCGCAGTTCATCGCCCGCAGCCCGGAGATCAGGGGGGCGGCGCGCCGGCACCCGCAACTGCTCTCGGAGGCCGAGATCGACGGCTACGAAGTGTTTCGCGTGCAGAAGAACGACGGACGCTACGTGGTGCCGCTCGCGGTGGCGCCGTTCCTCGTGCGCACCGCCAGCGACGCGGCGCGGAAGGAGGCGGCATTTGACTGGTTCAAGCACGCGGGCCCCGCGGCGCCGATCCCGGTGTTCGTATCGGGCGCATCCGCAGGCGATGAGTCGGGCTTCGCCGGCGTCTTCGACGCGGTACCGCCTGATCCGCCGCGCGTCGTCCTCTCGCAGCCGCCCGTGCTCGAGGAACAGCTTGAGCGCGACCGCCTGCGGGTGCGCGGCTGTCGGCCCGGCCATCCCCTCCTCATCCGGATCTCGTACCATCCGCGCTGGCGCGCACGCACCGGCGAGCGAATTTGGCAGGCCGGACCGAACCTGATGCTCGTCTTTCCGCGCGGGCAGACGGTCGAGCTGGAATTCGCCGCTCCGCTGCCGGTCCTCATGGGCCGAGTCGCGACCGCCCTGGGTCTGTGCATCGTCGGTGCCGGGATCGTGGCGGCCCGCGCGCCGGCGTTCGCAGCGCGCGCCACCCCGGACGCCGTGCGCCGGCTGACCCGACTGGGTGTCGCAATGGGCGAGCGGGTGGAGCAGACGACCATGCGGCGTGACGTCCGCTGGGCGCTCCTCGTCGTCGTCGGCGTGCTCCTCGCCGGGCTGCTCGGGATGATCCTGCGCCTCGAGCCGAGCCAGCATCGGCTCTATTTGCGGGCGCAGGAACACTACAAGGCGGGACGGCTCGACGCAGCGCTGCCGCTCTTCCAGCGGGCACAGCGCGGCGCGCCGCTCTCCCGGTTCGCGAGCCTCGGGCGCTATTTCGAGGCGATGATCCACTTCCAGCAGGAGCGCTGGGAGCCGGCGCGGCAGGGGTTTGCGAGCGTCCTCGCGGAGTTTCCCGAAGCCATCACCGCTCCGGCCGCGGCCTATCATCTCGGCGTGTGTGAGGCTCGCCTGGGCGATCTCGAATCTGCACGCCGCTCGTGGGAACGGACGACACGGGAGTTTGCGGGCACCCCGTGGGCGAATCTCGCCGCCGAGCGGACCGGTGAGCTTGCGGGACCGTGACCCGCGTTTCGCCCTCCGCGTTCCGCGAGGAGCGTCTGGGATGCGTTGCAGGGAACGGCGCGAATTGACCCGCCGCGGACCTTCGGCTACATAGCGCGCGCACCCGCTTCCCGGGCACCCTTCGTTGGCCGTGCAGATCCAGACCCACAGAGCGCCCCCGGAAGCCGAGAGCGCCGATCTCCTGGCGTTTCCGGTTGCGGAGGGCGGCGTGCTCGACGGTCCCCTCGCGCGCGTGAACCGTGCCCTGGGCGGTCGCCTGGCGGAGCGGGTACGCGATTGCGGCTTCAAGGGGAAGGAGGGTGACGTGCTTCTCCACCCGGTGCCGCCCGGGGTGCTTCCCAGTCGCTGCGTGCTGCTGATCGGCGTCGGCCCGGGTCGCGGCCGTGGTCCGGGCGCCAAAGTGGATCGCCAGCGCGCTCAGGCGCGGCAGCGCATCGACGCCGAGCCGTGGCGCCGCTACGGCGCCGTCGTGCGCGCGGAGGCGCGCCGCCAGGGCGCGCGTCAGGTCGCCTGCGCCCTCGGGACCTCGCCCGATGCATCGATCGTGCCGGCGGTAGCCGAGGGCTTCACGCTCGCCGGCTACCGCTTCGACCGCTACAAATCCGACAAGGACAAGCGCCAGGAGCCCGAGCGGCTACGGCTCCTCGTGTCGGGCCGCCTGCCGTCGGCGGCGCGCGACCTCGCGCGGGTCGAGATCGTCACCCAGGAGGTGATCCGGGTGCGCGACCTGGTCAACGAGCCGGCGAAGGTGAAGACCCCGTCATATCTCGCCGACATCGCGGCGCGGATCGGCAAAAAGTGCGGTCTCGCCGTCGAGGTCTGGAGCGGCCGCCGCCTCGAGCGGGAGAAGCTGGCCGGGTTGCTGGCCGTGGCACAGGGCAGCCAGGAGCCGCCTCGCTTCATCCGGCTTCGCTACAAGCCGCGCGGGCGCCCTCGCAAGCGCGTGGCGTTGGTGGGCAAGGGGTTGACCTTCGATTCCGGCGGCCTGTCGCTCAAGCCCGCGAAGTCCATGGAGACGATGAAGCTCGACATGGCCGGCGGGGCGACGGTGATGGCCGTGCTGGCGGCGATCGGCCGGCTGCGCCCGCGGGTGGAGGTCACGGGCTACGTCCCGGCGACGGAGAACATGCCCGGTGGGCGCGCGCAGAAGCCCGGCGACGTCATCCGCTACATGAATGGGAAGACCGTCGAGGTGCTCAACACCGACGCCGAGGGGCGCCTCATTCTCGCCGACGCGCTCGCGCTCGCCAGCCGTGAGAAGCCCGACGTCATCATCGACCTCGCGACATTGACCGGCGCCTGCATGGTGGCGCTCGGGTCACAGGTGGCCGGCATCATGGGGAACGACGAGGACTTGGTGCAGCGCCTGATCGCGTGCGGCCGCGAGGCGGGGGAGGCGCTCTGGCAGCTGCCCCTGGTGCGCGAGTACCGTGAGGACATCCGCAGCGGCATCGCCGACATCAAGAACGTCGGCGGGCAGTACGGCGGCACGATCACCGCCGGGCTCTTCCTCCAGGAGTTCGTCGACGGCCCTGCCTGGGCCCATCTCGACATCGCGGGTCCGGCCTTCGCCGAGAAGGACCTTCCGTACGTGCCGCGCGGCGGCACCGGCTTCGGCATCCGCACGCTCGTCAACTACCTGCAGAGCCTCTAGGCGGGATCGTCGTGAGTGCTCAGGCTCCGGCGACGTCTGACTGAGCGTCGCTGATGTTTCCCGGTGCCACGGCGAGCGCCGGTTCCGGCCCCTCGCGCACGGCCCCGTTCAGTTCTAGTCCGTGCCGGTCAGCTCGGCCTGGATTGCCTGCGCCTGCGCCGGATCGGCGACGAGGTCGCTGTGGCAGGCCCGCTTGTCGTCGATCACCGGCAGCGTGCGCGCCCGGCGCTGCAGCAGCTCGATGCCGCCGTTGCTGACGCCGGGGCTCGGCATCGCTCGGCGCGCCGGCTGGAACTCAGGATCCTTGCCACTGGCGAAATCAACGATCTCCTTCGAGATACGCATGCTGCACCAATCGTGCCCGCACATGGCGCAGAAGTCGGTGTCGACCTCCAGGTCCTCGTCGTGCAGCGCCCGGGCCGTCTCACCGTCGAACGCGAGCTCGAACTGCTTCGGCCAGTTGAGGGCCGCGCGGGCCCGCGACAGGTCGTCGTCCCATCGCCGCGCCCCGGCCACGCCCCGGGCGATGTCGCCGGCGTGCGCGGCGATCTTGTAGGCGATGCATCCCGCCTTCACGTCCTCGGCGCGCGGCAGCCCCACGTGCTCCTTGGGGGTCACGTAGCACAGCATCGCCGCGCCGTGGCGCGCGGCCTCGGCCGCACCGATGGCGCTCGTGATGTGGTCGTAGCCGGGGAACACGTCGGTCACGAGCGGCCCGAGGACGTAGAAGGGCGCGTCGTCGCAGATCCGCTGCTCGAGCCGCATGTTGAACTCGATCTGATCGAGCGGCACGTGCCCGGGCCCCTCGACCATGGCTTGCACGCCCTTCGCGCGCGCCCGCTGCACCAGCTCGCCCAGCGTATGTAGCTCCGCGAGCTGGGCGGGATCGGAGGCGTCGGCGAGGCATCCCGGGCGCAGGCCGTCGCCGAGCGAGTAGGTCACGTCGTATTCGCGCATGATGGCGCTGATCTCGTCGAACATCTCGAACATCGGGTTCTGCTTGCCGTGGTGGATCATCCACTTGGCGAGGATCGACCCGCCCCGCGACACGATACCCGTGGTCCGGCCGCGGACCAGCCCCAGGTGCTCGCGGAGCACCCCGGCGTGGATGGTGAAGTAGTCCACCCCCTGCCGTGCCTGCCGCTCGATCTCCTTCAAGATCGCGTCGTAGGTGAGCTCCTCGATCCGCCGGCCGACGATCATGCTGTAGATGGGCACCGTGCCGATGGGGATGGTGCTGCTGTCGATGATCGCCTGGCGGCAATCGGTCAGATTGCCGCCGGTCGAGAGATCCATCAGCGTGTCGGCGCCGTACTTCTGCGCCCAGCGCAGCTTCTCCACCTCCGCCGCGGTGTCGCTGGCGACGGGCGAGGCGCCGATGTTGGCGTTGATCTTGGTGGTGATCATCCGCCCGATCCCCGTGGGATCGAGCCGCTTGGCGGCACGCGCGCCGCGCAGCGCCGTGGCATCGCCGATCGCGCGCCAGCGCTGCGTCACTGTCTGATTGACCCAGTACGCCGCCTCCGGCGCGGCCCCCGGATGGCCGGAGACCTGGTCCTCGCGGATGCCGGACGCCGCAGCGGCGTGCCCGTTCGAGCGCGCGGCCGGACGCTCCCCGCTACTGCCCGCGAGATGGTGGACGTTCGCCGGGATCACCAGGCGTCCGCGCGCGACTTCGTCGCGGATGAGTTCCACCGTGGCGCGCTCGCGCTCGGCGACGCGCCGCATCTCGGGCGTAACGATTCCCTTGCGGGCCGATTCGAGCTGCGTCATGTGCGTGCTCCCCGGGGCGGATCGGGCGCGGTAGCGCGCCGCACAGGCATCGGTCTCGAGTGCGAGCCTACGACGGCCCCGAGAGGGAATCAAGGAAGGGCGACAGGAAGGGCGATCATCCGAGCCCGCAGCCGGGGGTGGCGAAGCTGCTCTAGTAGGAATAGCGGATCTGGAAGAACGTCTCGTCGTTGTCGTGATACTGGCCGATCAGCGTACGGCGCGATCCGGCGATCAGGAGATAGCCCACCCGGACGCGCAGGTTGTCGGTGACGGCGTATGTGAACCGGGCGGTTCCCAACGTGTACCCGCGGGCAAGCCCCTGCACCGCGGCGATCTCCGTGGCGAGCCGCTCGGCGAAGAACGATTTGCGCACCACGAACAAGAGCTGGGTGTCGACATTGCTGAGCAGCAGGTCCGTATCGTTGTCGAGGACGACCGTCTGGTTGATCTGGAGCAACGGCATCCAGCCGCGATACGTGTAGTCGGCCCCGACGCCCCACTCGATCGTGTCGCGGGTGACGAAGAGGTCCCCGAGGTCGATGGGGACGCGTTCGCCCGCCTGGAGGCGTTGTCCCTGTGCGATCACCTCCGCTGGCGTTCCAAGCGCGCCAGTGATGTTGTCCGCCGCGAGGAGGTCCTCTATCGACCGCGGGAGTGGCCGGTCATCGACGAAAGCTGCCTCGGCGCGTGCGGTGAGACGGTCGAAGGTCAGGGCCACGTCCCCACCAAAGAGCCGGATACGCTCGAAGCGCGGCAGCAGCGTTGCATCGGTTCGCACACGCAGGGGCCCGTCCGTGGGCACCAGGTCGGGCGCCGGAGTGCCGTTCCGCCGCGCTCGGCGGGCGTCAGGCCTCACGACGGAAGTGTCGAGGGAAAAGGCAGGTTGCGTCTCCGTGCCGTCGTAGAAGTAGAGCGACCAGTCGGCAGTCGCGTACAAGCCGGCGATCCGGACGCCGACGGCGCCCTCGTCGAGTTGCTGCGACGGTCCGCGGTTCTGGGTGACGAGAGTGTTGGTTGACCGGACGGGAATCGAGCCGAAGTTGCCGATGTCCACCTCGAAGGTGTTGACGTCCTGGACGCTCGTCGCCGGCGGGAACCAGCGCTCCTCCTCGAGGGGGAATCGCGTCGCGACGGGCACCGGCACCCACACCAGCGTGAGGCGCAGCTCCTCGAACGGGCCACGCCACGCGTCCGGTACGAGATACGAGCCGCTGGCGGCCGGGATCCCGACCATGGCGTCGACGCCGGTGACCACGAACGGGTCGCGATAGCTCTGCGGATTCAGCACGTCGGTGGGCTGAAACGTGTCGAGCTTGCCCCACGCGAACTTCTGCTTGCCGAGCCGCAGATCCACGGGACCGAGGTACAGGTCGAGCCACGCCTCCTCGATCTCGACCGCGGGATTGTCGTTCTGGAACGTGTCGCTGATGTTGTAGACCCCGAAGCCGTCGGGGTCCTCCGGCGGACCCCCGCCGACGAGCCGGATGTCCGTGAACAACCGTGCCGATCGATGCGGGTCGCCGCGCAGGTTGAGGCGCAGGGTGCCTTCCGGGTGCTGGTGCTGTGAGTCGGGGTCGGTCCTGATGATGCCGTACCCTTCGGTGTATCCGCCGATGCTGAAGCGACCGAAGCGCGTGGTCGTGTCGAAGGACGCGGCGGCGCGTCCCGCGGTGAGCGGCATGAGCAACGTGAGGGCCGCGCCAGCGCACCCGATCGCATGGTGTGCCCGCTTGGCGCGCTGCGCCTCGGCAGCGCCGGTACGCATCGTGGCGCTTGTAGCGGGCGCTGCTGCGTCTTTGCAATCGAATACTGCGTCCTCGCAGGAGGAGCCAGGGAATTTGTCCGTGCGGTGCGACCGATGCGCTGTCCCGGCGATATCGATGTGTTTTCCAAGCGCCACGGTCCTTCCTGAGCCGGTCACTCCGGGCGCCGGCAGCGGCTGGCTTGACTCGATGCTGTCCGGGGTCGTATTCCGCCGGGCGCACCAGCTGCCCGCCTGGCTGGCAGCGGTCGCGGCAGCAGCCTGCGAGGCGGGTGATTCCTCCGCTCCAGTCTCCGGGGGTCGAACGACATGAAGGACCGAAGGAAGTGTCCAACGTACTTGCGAACGCTCTTGCGAACGCTCTGGGTGTCCGTCGCCGCCTGCGCGGTTGCGTCGATCCTCGAGGGACCCGCGGCGGCCGTCACCGCGCGCGAGGTTCTCGACAAGGTGAAGGCGCTCGACGACACGACGCGCAAGTGGACCGACCGCACCGAGACGATGACGCTGCACATCCACAGCAAGGGCGGCGGCGAGCGGCAGCGCACGCTCAGGATCTACGACAAGCGCTACCCCGACGACGAGAACAAGACGATCTCGTTCTTTCTGGCGCCGCCCGAGGTCGAGGGCACGAGCTTTCTGCAGTGGGCCCACAAGCAGCGCGACGACGACCAGTGGCTCTACCTGCCGGAGTTCAAGCGCACGCGGAAGATCACCGCGCAGATCCGCGATCAGAGCTTCATGGGAACGGACTTCAGCTACCGAGACCTGGAGATCCTGGGCGAGATCCAGGACTGGACCGAGGACGAGGCGCCCTCGGCGCTCCTCGGAGCCGAGTCCGTGGACGGGCACGAGTGCCACATGATCGAGCTCCGGCCCAAGGGGAAGGACGTGGGATACGAGCGCATCGTGCTGTGGATGGACACGCAAGCGCTCGTCGCTCGCAAGATGAACTTCCACGAGAAGGGCGACACCCCGGTGAAGACGCTCTTGCTCACCGACATCCGCGACGTCGGTCCGATCCCCACCGCCCACCGCATGGAGATGCAGAACGTCAAGAAGGGAACCCGAACGGTCGTGGGTCTCACCGACGTTCGGTTCGGCGTCGGCCTCGCCGACGATCTGTTCACGCAGCGGCAGCTCGAGCGTGGGCTGCCCTAGCGCCCCGCGGTGTCCGTCAGTCGATGTAGCCGAGGGATCGCAGCCGGTCGCGCAGGGCCGCATCCCCATCCGCGATGACCGGGTCCTCGCTCGCGGGGCGCCCACCCGGCACGCCGTCGAGCAGCCGATGCAATGCGGCGGCGAGAGCGGGGCGCTCCGCGGCCAGGTTGCGCCGCTCGGCGGCATCGGCCGTGAGGTCGTAGAGCTGGCGCTCCGCCGGCGGCGGGTGGAGGGGCGGCGTGGTGGCGTCTGGTCCCGTCGTCACGACGTACTTGAAGCCCATGGCTCGCACGCCCGCGCGTGGCGGTCCGCGGCGGGTGTTGCCGATCAGCGCGACGCGATCCCCGGTCTCCACGCCTTCCATGAGCGGGACGAGGCTTCGTCCCTCGACCGGCGGCTCGACGGGAACGCCGAGCAGATCGGCGATCGTCGGCATGACATCGATCAGGCGCACCTGAGCCGTGACCTCCCGCCGCGGATAGCGGCGTGTCGGGTCGGCGACGATCAGGGGCACCATGACGAGCGGGTCCCGCAGCGAATGGCCGTGGGACCCGGTGTTGGCGGGATAGTGGTCGGCGAGCTCCTCACCGTGATCGCTGGTGACGACGACGAGCGTCCGCTCGGCGAGACCGGCTGCCCGCAGCGTGGCGAGGAGCGCTGCGACGTGTCGATCGGCGTTCAGAATGTCGCCGTCGTAGAGCGCCTTCGTATACTCGATCTCGTCGGCGCTCAGGCTCAGCGCGCCGGATCGGAGCCGTGTGATCGTGTCCAGGGAGAAGGCGGTGCCCACGGTGCCGGCGCGAAGCCCGGCGCTGAAATCGTGATGGGTGTAGGGAGTGTGCGGCTCGTAGGTGTGCACGAGGAGGAAGAAGCGATCGGTGCGATGCCGCTGCAGCCACGCCTCTGCCTGGCCGAAGGTGTGCGCGATTCCGCCCTGCGGGTCTGCGGTTGCCACTTGCTCTCCGGAGCGCACCAGGCGGACGGCGCCTTCCTCTTCCTCGAACTCGGCGAAGCCACGGTCGAAGCCGAACGCCCGCGACACGAAGCCACCTTCGGTGAAGGCCGCGGTCACGATACCGGCGGCGCGCAAACGCTCGACGATCGAGCTCGTCAGGCGCTCGTCCAGGGCATGGCCGGGCGGCCGTCCGGCGAGGAGCGCCGCGACACTCGGCAGCGTCCACGGCGCCTGGCTCACCGTCTGGGTGAATCTGACGCCGGATCGAGCCAGGCCATCGAGGGCGGGTGTGGTCGAACGAGCGTAGCCGTACGCGGACACGTGATCCGCCCTCACCGTGTCCAGAAGGACCAGCACCGCGCCCTGGAGGCGCTGTCGTCCTGCCGTATCGCCGGCGCCGCCACACCCTGCGCACCCCGATGAAGCGGCCGCCAGCAGGAGGGCCAGCGCACCCCATGGTGGGCCGCCCGTGGTCGCAATCGGGGCGGAGTGGCAGTGGGGCGTCACGCCGGTGGGTAAGCGAAGACCACCTTTACCGCGCCCGATGCCCCCTGGTCGTAGCAGGCGAGGAAGGCGTCACGGTACTGCGCCAGCGCGTAGCGGTGCGTGATGATCGCCGTCACGTCGAGGCCACGGTCACGGACGAAGTCGAAATAGAACTCCATGGCGTGCTTGGCGCTCCCGTTCAGGCGTTCGCGCCCGAAGGCGTTCGAGCCGACGATCCGGAGCTCCTTGAAGTAGAGCGGTGTCCACTCGAAGCGCGCCGGCATCTCGACCCCGGTGACGACGATGGCGCCGCGGGCCCGCGTGACGCGAACGCCCACCTCGATCGTCTCGGGCGAGCCGACGGTGTCGTACGTCGTCGCAACCCCGCCGAGGAGCCAGGGGCGGCCGTACCATGGGGTCAGGCGTTCGGCGCCGGTCGCCTTGGCCACGGCCTCGACGATGCCCTCGACCGGACGCCAGGGCACGACCATTGACGCCCCGAGCGCGCTCGCCAGCGTCGCCTGGTGCGTGAACCGAGCGACGGCAATGACCTTCACCTCGGGATGGAGGAGGCGCAGGATCGCGATCGACAGCAGGCCGAGCGTGCCGCAGCCGTAGACGAGCGCTGCCGGTCCCTGCGGGGGCGAGTCGACGATCGCATGCAGGGAGACGGAGAACGGGTCGGCAAGCACCGCCGCCTCGTCGGACACCCCGTCCGGAACCGGAATGCACTGCGACTCGTGCGCCGGCAGAAACGGCGCGAAGCCGCCCGTGGCCGTCGCGCAGTTGCCCGTGTGGATGCCCGCCGGGAGAACGCCGTGCAGGAAGTTCTCGCACAGCGACAGCCGTCCCTCGGCGCACGCGCGACAGGGCGGCTCGATGCCGCGCGGCGCGCACGACAGCCAGGGATTGAGGACGACGCGCTCGCCGGGCCGGCGATGCTTCACCCCGGGCCCGACGGCGTCGACGGTCGCCACGACCTCGTGGCCGAGCACGTGCGGAAAGGACACCAGCGCCGTCATCGGGTTGTCGCGGCGGCCATTGAGGAAGACCTGCTTGTAGTCGCTGCCGCAGATGCCACACAGACGGGCGCGCAGGCGGACCCAGTCGGCGGCCGGGAAGCCCGGCTCCGGGATCTCCTGCAGGGTCATCGGGGCGAGCGGGCCGACGAAGGCGCGGCGGCTCACGGCCGCGAGGATCCGTGTCACCGCCAGCCGCGGCAGGCTGTTCTCGAAGACCAACGCGTCCATGTCCAAGAGCCGTTCAAGCACGCGCGCCGAAGCGCGGTCAAACGCGTCTTGTGAGGTCCGCGGAAACGGGGCACGATGCCGCGCCAAGGATGGCTTCCTCCCCCCACGATGCCCGCCGGAGCATCCCGTCCGTCGAGCGCTTGCTCGGCACCGCGCGGCTGCGCGATCTGCTGCGCCGCTATAGCCGCGCCTTCGTTGTGCAGGCGGTACGCGAGGAGCTCGACGAACTACGGCGCTCCGGCACGGGCGGCCTCGAGGAGCATATCCTCGCCCGTGTGGCGGCCCGCCTCGAGGGTGGGGCGAAGCCCAGGCTGCGGCGTGTCATCAACGCGACCGGCGTCGTGCTGCACACGAACCTCGGCCGGGCGCTGCTGCCGGCGGCGGTGGCGCGCGTCGTGGCCGAGGCGGCGACCAATCCCGTCACGCTGGAGCTCGATCTCGAAACCGGCGGGCGCGGCGAGCGCGACCGGCTGATCGAAGCGGATCTCACGGTGCTCACGGGGGCGCAGGCGGCAACCGTGGTGAACAACAACGCCGCCGCGGTGCTCCTCGCCCTCAACACCCTCGCCGAGGGACGCGAGGTGGTGGTCTCGCGCGGCGAGCTCATCGAGATCGGCGGCAGCTTCCGGCTGCCGGAGATCATGGCCAAGAGCGGCGCCAGGCTCCGGGAGGTCGGGACCACCAACCGCACGCATCTCGACGACTATCGTCGCGCCATCGGGCCCGACACCGGCCTTTTGCTCAAGGTGCACACCAGCAACTATCGCATCGTCGGCTTCACCGCGGACGTCTCGCTCGACGAGCTCGTGGATCTCGGGCAGGCCGCGCAGGTGCCGGTCCTGGTCGATCTCGGCAGCGGCGCGCTCGTCGATCTCACCGCGTACGGCCTCCCGCGCGAGCCGCTGGTCTCCGACGTCCTTCGGCGCGGCGCCGATGTGGTGACCTTCAGCGCCGACAAGCTTCTCGGGGGCCCGCAAGCCGGCGTCCTGGTCGGCGCCCGGACGGTGATCGAGCGCATTCGCGCCAACCCCATCCGGCGCGCGGTGCGGCCGGGCAAGCTCGATCTCGCCGCCCTCGAGGCGACGCTCCGCCTCTATCGCCAGAGCCCCGACCTCGCCGGGGAGCTGCCGACGCTGCGCTGGCTCACGCGACCGCTCGCCGAGATGGAGACGATCGGGCGCGCGGCGGCGTCGCTTCTCGGCGAGCGCCTCGGCTCCGGCTACGTCATCGAGGTCGTCCTTTCCGAGAGCGAGGTTGGCAGCGGCGCGCTCCCGGGGGTGAAGCTGCCGAGCCGCGCCCTCGCCATCCGCCATCCGGAGCAGTCGCCGGACGACATCGCGCGCCGGCTGCGCGGGGCGGAGCCACCGGTCATCGGGCGGGTGAGCGGGGGATCGTTCCTCCTGGATCTGCGCGGCGTCTTCGCGCCGGAGGACCTTGCCGTATGCTTCGACGAATAGCCTGGTGGTTTTACGGTGCGTTCCGTACCCATGTGCCCGGATGCCGATCGTGATGCGGGTCCGTGTCGGCGCCTCGGGTGACGCGCGGCTTCATCCGGCGAAGGGTGCGCCCGCCGCCTCCGCCATCATCGGCACGGCGGGGCACATCGACCATGGCAAGACGGCGCTCGTGAAGGCGCTGACCGGGCAGGACACCGATCGGCTCGAGGCCGAGAAGGCGCGCGGCATCTCCATCGATCTCGGCTTCGCCTATCTCGACGTTCCGGGCGTCGGACGGGTCGGCATCGTCGACGTGCCCGGTCACGAGCGCTTCATCCGCAACATGCTGGCCGGGGTGCACGGCATCGATCTCGTTCTGCTCGCCGTGTCCGCCGACGACGGGGTCATGCCGCAGACCGAAGAGCACCTCGACATCCTGCATCTCCTCGGCGTGTCGCGCGGGATCGCCGTCGTCACGAAGGTCGACCTCGTTGCCGAGGGCCGCCTCGCCGAGGTGCGGGAGGAGATCGAGATTCTCACCGCGGGAACGGCGCTCGAGGGCCTCCCCGTGATCGGCGTGTCGTCGCTGACCGGACAAGGGCTCGATGCGTTGCGGGACGAGATCGCCCGCCAGCTTGCGGCCTACGAGCGGCGGCCGTTGCCGGGCTACTTTCGCCTGCCCGTCGATCGGGCTTTTCACATCAAGGGCCACGGCCTCGTGGTCACCGGAACGGCGGTGGCCGGCCAGGTGGCGGTGGGCGACACGCTGCGCGTGCTACCCGGCGGCGAGACGGCCCGCGTGCGCGGCGTCGAGGTCCACGGCGCCGCACAGGAGCGCGCCGGCTTCGGCCAGCGCGTGGCCCTCAATCTCTCCGGCGTCGAGCGCGCCGATGTGCGCCGTCATCAGGTCGTGTGCGACGCCCGCCTCGAGCGCGACACGCGCTGCTTCGATGCCTTCGTCGAGCTACGGCCGGGACCGCAGCGCGCGCTGCGCCACCACGGGCGGGCGCGGCTGCATCTCGCCACGGCCGAGACCCTGGCCACGATCGTGATGCTCGACGGGAGCGCGGGTCTCGAGCCAGGCGCGAGCGGCTACTGCCAGCTCCGCCCGACCGAGCCCGTCATGACGCTCAAGGGCGATCGCTTCATCCTGCGCGCCGAGACGGCCGACGCGACCATCGGCGGCGGCGTCGTGCTCCACGCCTTCGCGCCACGGCACCGGCGGCGGTTGCTCGACGTGGTCGGCCGCCTGCGAGTGCTCCACCGGGGCGCGCCGGCTGCTGCGCTGCAAGCATTTCTCGAGCTCTCGGGGGAGTTCGCCTGCGCGCGCCGGGAGCTGGCGCAGGCCCTGTCGCTGCGCGACGAGGAGGTCGTTGCGGTCGCCGCCGGCGCCCCGGCGGTGCTCCCGATTCCCGACGCCGCTCGTCCCGAGGCCTTCGCGCTGCTGAAGAGCTGGCAGGCGCTCGAGCGCGCGGCCGCGGAGACCGTCGCCGCGTTCCATCGCGACGATCCGGTCGCCCTGGGTATGGAGATGGAATCGCTGCGCACCCGTCTGCCGCAGGCGCCCGAGCCCAAGGTGTTCCGGTGGGTTGTGGAGCGACTGGTCGGCAGCGGCAGGCTCGCCCGGACAGAGAGTCTGCTCTGTCTCCCCGAGCACCGGGTCGTCCTTGCCGAGCCGGCGCGGCTGGCCGGTGCCCGCATCGAAGCGGTCCTGCGCGCCGCGGGCCTCACGCCGCCTGAGGTCGGCGGGCTCGACACGGAGGGACTCTCGGCCAGAGAGCTCCAAGACGTCCTCGCCGTGCTCGAGCGCGAGGCCGGGTGGTGCGCGTCGCTCCCGATCTGTACTACGCGCGGGACGCGGTCGAGCGAGGGTTGACGTTGCTGCGGGAGCACTGCGCCACCCACGGCGAGATCACCGCCGCCGCGTTCCGTGATCTCATCGGCGCCAGCCGCAAGTACAGCATCGCCTTCCTCGAGTACTGCGACCGCACCGGGATCACGCTGCGGGTCGGGGACGTGCGCCGGGTGCGGTAGGAATGCTACGGAATCAGGACGCTCGATCCCCGCAACCGGAATAGTGGATGAGAACGCCGCCCGGTGTTCCCGGGCGGCGTTCCTGTTCCTCTTGCGAGCGCTTGGCGGCGCCAGTCGCGAGGCTGGTGCCGGCAGCCGCTATTCGAGGCTGCTCGATCCCTTGAGCGTGACCGCGCCGGGACCGGCCAGGTCGGCAACGCTGTCGACCAGCGCGCTGCCCGACGCCGGAATGCAGAAGACTGACGACTGCGTCGCCGCCAGCGACTGGCCGCTGGTGAGGTCGCCTGCCGGAGAGCCCTGCGTCTGGATATAGTTGGCCGTCGGATTGCCGAAGGCGCCGAGGCTCCGCTGACCCGGCGTGGGTCCGCAGAAGTTTCCGTTCCCCGCAGCCGTCTTCAGGGCGTTCCCCGTCGCGAGAGGCGACAGATTGACGCCGAAGGGAGCGAGCGGCATCTGAGCGGGTAGGCAGTCGTGCGAGGTGAGAAGGGAGGTCGTGGTGCCGCACGCGCCACCCGAGTTCGCCCCGGAGTCGCAGGTCCCGTCGGTGCAGGTCGGACAAGGCTGGATGCCCGGGTCGTTGGTTTGAAGGTCGCCGGTGACGCGCACGAGCACGGTCAGCGGCAATGTGGTTGTCGCCATACCCGTCGTCGCATCGAGCTTGCCACTGGCGGGTGGCGAGAGTGCGATGCTGTTGATCACGCAGGTACTGACGGCCGGCTGGCCGGAGTTCGGAATCGGAAGGGGGGGACCGAAGAAGCAGCCCGGCGACGTGCAGCTCTGGCGGCTGCCGGTCTCGGAGGACGCCGTGGCGGCGAGGGTGAGATTCGTGGGGTCGCCACACACGATATTGAACTTCGAGGTGGCGCCGTCGGGTGTGGGCGAGGGCGGCTGCGCCGAGCCACCGCCGCCGATATAGAGCGTGCCGCACTGGAGCGCCGACGAGGTGGCGCCGTAGGGGGTCAGGTCGGTGCCCGTACCCGCCGGATCCGTGTTGACACGGCCGCAGCTACCTCCCGGAGCCACGGTCGTGAAGGCGAGCCTGGTGAAGTCGAAGCAGAGGCAGTCGTCCTGGCAGGACCCAGTGCATGCGCACGCGGCCTCCTGCGTGCCGTCGCAGTCCTCGCCGGTTTGGATCGTGTTGTCGCCGCAGGTGACCGGCGTGCAGGTGCAGTTCCTCCGGCAGTCATCCGGGCACGCGGCGTCGCTCGTGCCGTCGCACTCCTCGCCGAAGTCGGCCAGATTGTCGCCGCAGCGCCCGCGAAAGCAGGTGGTACGGCAGGCGTCGGGGACGGTGTCGGAGTTGTTGGGGCCGTCGTCACACCCCTCGCCCGCATCCTGCACGCCGTCGCCGCAGCTCGCCGCCTGGCACGTCGCCCGGCAAGCGTTGGCGGCGGTGTCGGAATTGTTGGCGCCGTCGTCACACTCCTCGCCCGAATCGAGCACGCCGTCGCCGCAGCCCGCGTCTTGGCAGGTCGTGCGGCAGGCGTCGGGGGCGGTGTCGGAGTTGTTGGCGCCGTCGTCACATTCCTCGGGCGCGAC
>Ga0187893_10000268_pt1 | contig 134391 bp, 126 predicted proteins | sample MA1701074metaG_FD_139574 | JGI IMG/M metagenome (GOLD analysis project Ga0187893, IMG submission 139574) | White microbial mat communities from a basaltic lava cave in the Kipuka Kanohina Cave System on the Island of Hawaii, USA - MA170107-4 metaG ...
CGCCCATCGCCCATCGCCCATCGCCCATCGCCCATCGCCCATCGCCCATCGCCCATCGCCCATCGCCCATCGCCCATCGCCCATCGCTCATAGCCATTCCCATGATTGCCGTCCGGGTTCGTGCGCCCTATCTCAGTCCCATGCCCGCCTTCGCCGACATCGTCGCCGATTTCGCGTTCCTCGACGAATGGGACGACCGGTATAAATATCTGATCGATCTCGGGCGCTCGTTGCCGCCTTATCCGGAAGTGAAGCGCGACGAGGCGCACAAGGTCCGCGGCTGCGCGTCGCAGGTGTGGTTCGATCCGCGGATTGAGGCGCGGGGAGACCGGCGCGTGCTGGCGCTTTCCGGCGATTCCGACGCCCACATCGTCAAGGGCCTCGTCGCGCTCCTGTTCGCTCTTTATGCGGATAAAACGCCCGCCGAGATTCTCGCCGTCGACGCCCGCGGCGCGCTCGAACCGCTCGATCTCTCCGCGCATCTGACGCCGCAGCGCTCGAACGGACTCTTCTCAATGATCAAGCGCATCAACGACATTGCCGCGGCGAACCGGGATGAGTCCGTAGCGCGTAGTCCGTAATGCGTAGCAGTCCTTTTTCGCAACGCACAACGAACTACGCACTACGCACTGAGGACCTAAAGCGCATCATCACAAAGGACACGACGGGCTCAGGCGGCGATCAGCGCGATGCGGCCTTCCATGACGTGGCGGCTGAAGCTGTCGAAGGAGAGGGTGAAGGCTCTTTCGCCGGCGCGCGCGAAACGCACCTGTCCGTCCTCGGTTTCAACTGCATATTCCCCGGGCGGCGCCGAGGCCGGACCGCGGCCATCGGCGTACTGAACGCCGGACCGAACCAGCGCCTTCGCGTTTGTCATCCCGCCTCTCCGATCGCCGCAGCAATCAATGCTAAAGCTCGGACGTTAGGAAATTCTTGCGTCCGATGAGCGGCTTGTCCGAGGCGGATGCGGCGTTACCGATTGCACCGCGCGTCAGCGGTCCCGACGGACCTCGCGCAATCCGCGGGCGACCTCATTGTAGAATTCGAGCAGGCTCGATTCTTCCGCATAAGTCGGAGCGGGAATTGCGCCCTGCATCGGCAGACGCGGAAGATCCTGGTGCGCGGCGGTCATGAATGTCCTCCAGACGCGCGCCGGGAGCTGGCCCCCGGTCACTCTCCGCATCGGCTGGAAGGCGTCGTTGCCGACCCATACGCCGGCCGCCATTTGCGCGGTGTAGCCGATGAACCAGGCGTCGCGCCAGTCATTGGTCGTGCCGGTCTTGCCGACGGAATCGCGCGCCCCGAGCGAGGCGGCGCCGCCGGTTCCTCCGTGCACGACCTGATAGAGGAGATAGGTCATGGCCCGAGCGACTTCCGCGTCGAGGACGCGCCTCGGCTTCGGCGCCGTGCGTTCGTACACCACCTCGAAATTCTCGTTCTCGATCCTCTCGATCGCGTAGGGCTCGAAGGCGAGCCCCTCATTCGCGAAGGGCAAATAGGCGGCGGTCAATTCCTCGAGCGTGACGTTCACGCCGCCCAAGGCGATCGACGCGACGACGGGGACCTCGGTCTTCACGCCGAGGCGCCTCGCCATTTCCGCCGTCTTGTCGCGTCCGATCATCTCGGAGACCTGCACGGCGATGGTGTTGATCGAGTTCGCGACCGCTTCCGTGACGCGCATGCGTCCCTGAAAGCCGGCCGTGTAGTTCTCAGGCCTCCAGATCGCTCCGGTCTGCGTCTGGACCTCGACGGGCTGGTCGACAAAGACCGAATCCGGGCGAACCCCGTATTCGAGCGCCGCTGCGTAAAGGAACGGCTTGAAAGCCGAACCCGGCTGTCTCAGCGCCTGCGTCGCCCGGTTGAACTGGCTGTCGATGTAGGAGCGCCCGCCGACCATCGCCCGAAGGCCGCCATTGAGATCGTAGGCGATGAGCGCGGCCTGCTCGGCTCCGACAGCGAGCGCCTCGGGAGTGAGCGCGGCCTTCACCGCCGCTTCCGCCTCGCGCTGCAGTTTCTTGTCGAGCGTCGTCGTGACGATCAGATCGCCCTCGCCGGGCCCGCGGATGGCGCGAGCCTTTTCCGCGATGTAGTCAAAGAACCAGCCGATCCCGGCATTGTCCCCGCCGGCGACGACCGCCGGATGTTTGATCGCTTCACGCGCTTCGAACTCGGAGATCGCCCCCGTCTCGCGCAAATTCCGCAACACCTCGTCGGCGCGCGCCTTGGCGCCGCCGGGGTTCAAGGTGGGCGCAAGCGCTGAGGGCGCCTTCGGCAGGCCGGCGAGCATGACCGCCTCGGCGAGCGTCACCTCGCGGGCCGATTTGTTGAAATAGGTGCGCGCTGCGGAATCGATTCCATAAGCGCCGGCGCCAAAGTAAATGCGGTTCAGATAGAGCGAGAGAATCTGCTCCTTGGTGTAGCGACCCTCGATCCAGATCGCGAGGAGCGCCTCCTTCGCCTTGCGGACATAAGTCTGCTCGGTCGTCAAAAAGAGATTGCGTGCAAGCTGCTGGGTGATGGTCGAGCCGCCTTCGACGACGCGACCGCGCCTCAGGTTCACATAGAGCGCGCGCAGCGTGCCCCGCACGTCGACGCCGCCATGCTCGTAGAAGCGGCGGTCTTCGGTCGCGACGATCGCCTTGACGAGATAAGGCGGCAGTTCGTCGACGGCGACCTGCTGCCCGTAACGGGCGCCGCGCCCGGCGAGCTCCTCGCCATTGCGGTCGATGATGACGATCGAGGGCAGGCGGTTGACGGCCCAGAGATCGGCGTCGTTCTCCGGGCGCGGGGCGATGAGGACGAAGGCCGCGAAGAGAAACGCGATCAGTCCGGCGAGCGCGATCGCAAGGACCGCCGAGCCGGCTTCGAGCGCAATCGCGCGAACTCCGCCGTCGTCTCTGGGCGCGCGCGGCGGCGGCGGGGGGGGCGCCGGAGGCTCGCGCGGAGATTCGTAAGGCTCATCCGGCGGAGTCATGGGCGGACTATCGCCTGAATCCGGGGCGCTGTCTTGGGCGGTCCGGCGGGTCGCGCGCAGCGCGCCGTCACCGCCGTTGCTGGAGAAAGCAGCCGCCACTTTCCCGCGAAGCGCGTGCGTGCGCCGGGCGACCGCGGTGGCGGCTGCCCGTGCGGCTTCCCCTGCTCCGGACATGACGGCCGCCGCAGAAGCCATCAGCGGGTCGGGGTTTTTGACCAACGCTGCCGGAGGGGCTTCGGCCAATCTGCTATTCTCGTGGGCCAGGCTGCCGGAGGCCCGCAGGTTCTCGGGCTCTGCGTCCGATCGCGCCGGGCCGCCTGCCGAGACTGGCGGTCCCTCGCCCTCTTTGCCGTTCGACGCGACCATGCCGATCCTGAAATCCGCCCCTCTAAACGCGTAAGCGCTTAGCATGGCGCCATTCCGGCCGGAATGCGGCGCGCCGTCGAACCGTCATGGCCCCTAGCCAGCCCAGTCGCGTTTAAGGCGCGGCGCGGTCGCCATGAACAGCGCGGCGGCGACGACGTAGAAAACCGTGCCTGAGAGAATGGCGTAGCGTAAGGATTCGTCGCCAAAGCGGGCGGCGAGAGTGTCGGAAATCCTTCCAATGACGAGATTGCCGAGGCCGATGCCAATGAGATTGTTGACAAACAGGAAGATCGCCGAGGCGGTCGCGCGCATGTTCGGCTCGACGAGGTGCTGGAACGCGGTGATCACCGGTCCGAGCCAGACAAGGCTCAAGGCGGTCGGGACCATCAGGACGAAGAAGGCGAGCGTTAAGGACTGGGCGAGCACGCCGGCGACATAGAACGGGATGGTGGCCAGAAAGGCGACTGCAGGAACCAGCGCATAAGCCGCCTTGCGGTCGGGGCCGTAGCGGTCGGCGAGCGCGCCTCCGATCCAGATGCCGGCGGTTCCGCCAACCAGCAGCATCGTCGCATAGAAGTAGGACGCATAGAGAACCGGCCCCGGATTGGCGGGCAGCAGAAATCCCGGGAGCCAGGCGAAAAATTGGGGCAGCTCCTCCCCGAAGCTCCGCACCAGGAAGGACGGCAGCCAGAATATGAGGCCGTAGCCCATCATCGAGGAGCTCGCCGCGGCGAAGGAAAGCCCCCAGAAGCTCGGTTTCGCCATCAAGGTGCGTACGACCTCGGCGATCGGCGCCGGTGCCGTGCTGGCGCCTTCGGCGTCGAGGCCGCCGCGCGCGGGTTCTTTCACCGCAAGCTTCAGAACCGGCGCGAGCGCGAGGCCTGAGAGCCCGACGATAATGAAGGCCGAGCGCCAGTCGAGAACGCTGGTGAGGATTCCGCCCATCAGGATCCCGAGCGCCGAGCCGATCGGAATGCCGAAGGAATAGATGCTGAGCGCGCGGGCGCGCTCGTTCGGCGGGAAATAATCCGCAATGAGGGAATAGGCGGGAGCGACGCCGCCGGCTTCGCCGACTCCGACGCCGAGACGCGCGGCGAAGAGCTGCATGAAGTTCTGCGCAAGCCCGCAGGCGGCCGTCATCGCGCTCCAGACGGAGAGCGCGATCGTCATGATAGTCACGCGATTGCTGCGGTCGGCGAGCCAGGCGATCGGCACCCCGAGGAATGTGTAAAAGAGAGCGAATGCGAGCCCGCCCATCAGGCTCAGCTGCGTGTCGCTCAGCTGGAGTTCTGCTTTGATCGGCACGGCGAGAATGCCGACGATCTGCCGGTCGACGAAATTGAACGCGTAAACGACGACGAGGATAAAGAGAACGAGCGCGCGGTAGGATTGCCGCGGCGGGGTCGGCTGGTTATCCATCTTCATCCTCGTCTCCCCACGACGAACAGCCATTGCGTTGGCGCGAAGAAAGATTCACCACGAAGACACAAAGGTCCACGAAGGACACGAAGAAGATGACGCATTTTGAACCCATACCTAGAGAAACCGAACGGACGGCCGCCGCTATTGTTCAAGCCGGACTTGCGGTTCACCGTACCCTCGGGCCCGGACTTCTGGAATCGACTTACGAAACCTGCCTCGCCTGCGAGCTCGATCGATCGGGACATCGAGTGCGCTGTCAGGTTGCTTTGCCGGTTGTCTACGAGGGGATCAAACTGGAAGCGGGCTATCGTATCGACATAATCGTCGACGAGCAGGTCATCGTCGAAGTGAAGTCGGTCGATGCCATCGCTCCGGTGCATGAAGCGCAGGTCTTGACCTATCTGAAACTGAGCGAACGCAGGCTGGGGTTCCTCATTAACTTCAACGTCGCCTTGTTCAAGGAAGGCATTCGCCGCTTCGTCATCTGACTTTGTGACCTGGTGCCGCCTTGGTGCCTTTGTGGTAATTCTTTCTCGCCCCATTCACGATCAGTTCGTTAAGCCAAGCGAATCCAGAAACGCTTTCGCGTCGGCGACTGTCTCCTCCGGCGCTTCTTCCTGGGGGACATGGCCGACGGCGGGATACCGGATCAGCTGCGAACGCGGCATCGCCGCGGCCATGCGCTCGCCCTGTTCGACCGGAATGACGACGTCGTCTTCGCCCCACTGGATGAGAGTCGGCGTTCCGAGCCTCGTCAGCTGCGTCGTCGGGTCGGAAAGCGTGAATTCGGCGAGCGAATCGACAAATGCCTGGCCGTTGCCGCGCCTGCGCATCATGTCGCGCATCGCCTCCATGCGCTTCGGCGTAATTTTGGAATCGTCCGAATAAATCGCTTCAAGGCCTTTCTTCACGCCAGCCTCGGGCGCCATGCGCAGGAAGGCGATCAGCGCCGGGGGCGGCGCAACCGGCTCATCCGAGACGCCATTGGTCGGAAACGCGCCCGGCGCTACGAGAACAAGGGCGTCGACGCGCTCGGGGTTCTCGGCCGCGAAGCGCCACGCAGCAAGTCCGCCGAGCGAGTTTCCGGCGATGACCGCGCGCCCGACGCCGATCGCGTCCATCACGTCTCCGACGAACGCCGCGCGTTCAACCGGCGAATAGCGCTTCTCGGGATCGGGGCCGGTAAGGCCGTGCCCGGCCAGGTCGAAGCGGATCACTCTGTAGTCGGATGATAGCGCCTCAGACCAGGCGTCGAAACTTTCGAGGCTGACGAGGAAACCGTGGAGCATGACGATCGCGGGCGCATCCGCCGGCCCCTCCTCGCGCACGCGCACGCGCAGGCCGCCGACATCGACGAAGCGATCGGCCGCGGTCGTGTATTTCGCCTCGAGAATGGCCGGTTCGATTCCCTGCGTGCTGCGCCAGACGAGAAAGCCCGACGCCGCGAAGCCAAGCGCGAAGATGGCGAGAAGGAAGAAAAGAGCCTTTTTCATGGAAGAACTCGCAGGCTCGCTTCTCCCCTTTGAAGCAACGGCGCCGGAATTCGCGATGCGAGTTCGGGAGAAGAATCAAACGCGGTCATGGCGTGGAACGCCCCATCGAAAATGAAGGCGGCGGGAGGGGTACGCCGTCCCGCCGCTCTTCGCTTCAAGCCCAGTGGGAAGGGCCTGGGCTAGAACCGGACCTGAACCGTGCCGAAGAACCGGCGCGGATCGCCGAAGAAGACCGTCTGGATGCCGGAGGCGCCCAAAGGCGTGTTGGCGAAGGCCGGCAGGATGGTGACGAAGTCATAGCCGGCCGTCACGTACCGCTTGTCGGTGAGGTTCGTGCCGTGCAGGCCGACGCTGATATGGCCGTCGTCGGTCGTCCAGGAGAAGCCGGCGTTCAGGAGCGCGTAGCCCGGCTGGTCGAGCGGCGTCTCGAAGTTGAACTGGTGCGTCTTCGACCGGTATGAGACCGACGTGTACAGATCGAGAGCCCCATCGGCGCCGAAGAGGCCGACCGGGCGGTCGTAGGACAGCCGGCTGTAGGAGGTGATCTCCGGCGTGTTCTGGAAGCGCGCCTGATCGGTCACGTCCGGCGGCGGCGAACCGCGGCCGAGATATTCGTCGAACTCGGCGTCGATATAGCCGAGGGAGAACTGGAAATTGAGGCCGTCGCCGCCGGTGAGGAAATCGCGGGCGAGGCCGAGATTGCCTTCCCATTCGACGCCCCACAGCGTCGCCGCCGCGGCGTTGGTGGTGATGCCGGCGAAGGTGTCGGCAACGCCGTCGCCATTGGTGTCGACGCCGATCGATCCCGGAATCTGCACGTCCTTGTAGTCGGAGAGGAACACGGCAAGGTTCGAGGTGAAGCGGCCGTCATGCCACTGGCTCTTCAGTCCGAGCTCGAACGTGTCGATGTCTTCGGGCTCAAAGAGGCAGAAGGCGCGCTGGTCGTCGATGTCGAGCGCGCCGGGAACCCCGTCGCCGTCGATATTGGGCGCGGTGACGGCGACGCAGCGCGGGTCGAAGGAACCGCCCTTGAACCCCTGCGCGTAGGAGAAATAGACGTTGTATTCATCGGTCGGCTTCCAGGCGAGCGACGCGCGCGGGCTGAAGTCCTCAAAGCTCGCGTCCACATCGATATTGGTCTGCGTGACGAGGGGCGCGCGCGGCGGTCCGGCGAAGAACGGAGAGAACCCCGCCGTGTAGACCTGCCGCAGCAGGAACATCGAACGGTCGTCCTGCGTGTAGCGTCCGCCGACGGCGAGTTCGACCGTATCGCTGATGTCGAAGGTCACGTCGCCGAACACCGACCACGTATCGGTGCCGACATTGGCTGAGGTGAACACCGTCAGGGTCGAAAGCTGCGCATCGAAATGCGTCTTGGCGTCGGCCCTCAGCATATAGAAACCGAGAATCCCGGCCAGCCAGTCGCCCTGGTAGTTGATCTGGAATTCCTCTGTGAACTGATGGTTGTCGTAGATGCCGGGAACGTCGAGATCGCGGATGGGGAGCGAATCGAAATCGATCGGCACCGTCGAATAATCGTCGCGATAGGAGAGTATGTTCTTGAAGGTGAGCCCGTCCGCGACCTCGAATTCGACGATGTTCGCGATGCCCCGCGCTTCGACCTTCTGTTCCGGGAAGTTGAGGCCGGAGCGGGTGTCGAACTCGTCGGCGAGCACCGGGAACTCAACGGCGCCGCCCGCCGGAGAGTCGAAGGCCAGGAGCCGGTGGCCCTGCTTCGGATCGGAGTTGTCGACCGTCCAGTCCCCGGCGAAGCGGATCGAGAGCCTTTCCGCCGGATCCCATTCGATCGAGGCGCGCCCCGCAAGGACGTCCTTGTTGTAGTTCTCGAGGCCGGAGAGGTTGATGTTGTCGCCATAGCCGTTGCGGGTGAGCCAGGCGATGCCGCCGCCGATCTTGAGATCGCCGATGCCGGAATCGGACAGAACCGGCAGGCTGAAAATGCCGATCGCGTCCAGATGGCCGTGATTGCCGCCGGTCACGCGCACCGTCGCCGAGGGATCGTCGGAAAGCCGGCGGGTCACATATTTCACCGCGCCGCCGATGGTGTTGCGGCCGTAGAGCGTGCCTTGCGGCCCGCGCAGGACTTCGATGCGCTCGACATCGTAGATGTCGAGAACCGCCGCCTGCGGACGATTGAGATAGACATCGTCGAGATAGATGCCGACGCCGCCTTCGAAGCCGGCGACGGGGTCCTGCTGGCCGACGCCACGGATGAAGGCGGCGACGGTGTTGTTGGTGGCGCGCGTCGCTTCGAGCGTGACGTTTGGCATCACGTCCTGGAGGACTGTGAGATCGGCGGCGCCGATGGCGTCGAGTTGGTCGCCCGACATCTGGCTGACCGCAATCGGCACGTCCTGCAGCGACTCGTCGCGCCGCCGCGCCGATGTGACGACGATCACGTCATCCGCCGCCTCGTCCTGCGCAATCGCCGGCGCCGGCGCAAAGGTTGAACTCAAGGCTATCGCCGAAACGCTGAGCGCGGTCGCCAGCCGCGCCCTTCCTTTGATTGGCTTGCCCATCGAAAACCCCTCCCATCGACCTCGCGCTGCGCGCCCGTGCGCGTTTTGCTAATGCGATCATAGATTTTCGCCGTCGCCGCCGCCACGACATGAGCGATCGCGCCCAGTGGACAATTTCGCTCAAGAGAGTCAGCTTGTCGGTTCAACCCGGCGGTTGGGGGACCCGCGGGCGCCGGCGGTTCAGCCCGCTCCCCGGGCTCGGCTGGCGAATGCCTTCGGGGTCTCGCCGTTCCATTCGCGAAAGGCGCGGTTGAAGCTGCGGAAATCCGCAAAGCCGAGCGCCTCGGCGACATCGGCGATGGGCCGGCGGCGCAAGAGCAGCGATTGCGCTTCGCCGTTGAGCACGTCCTTGCGGAGCGTCCGGAAGCTCACTCCTTCGGCGGCGAGCCGGCGGCGCAAAGTCGCGACCGAAACGCCGAGAAGCGCAGCCGCCTTCTTCTGGTCGATCGCCCCGGCCTTGAGCCCCTCGGCGACCAAAGCGGCGGCGCGATGCGTGGGCGTCGCATCGCGTTCGCGCGCGTCGATCAGCGCGACCACTTCCTGGTAGACGCGGCTCGCCGTCAGCATTTCGGGCGGCGGCGCCGCGACCGTCTTCGCCATCGTCGCGGCGTCGTACTCAACAGCGTAGACCGACGATCCGTATTTGATCGGCGCGCGCCAGAAAGCGAGGTGCGCTGCGTCGGGGCCGCCCGCCGCACGGGTCACGCAAACCCGCCTCAAGCCAGCGTCGGCCTCTCTTTCGGAGATTGTGGCGAGCATCGCGTGCAGGAAGATCTGCAGGCATTCCATGGTGAATTTGAGATAGGCGTCGTCTTTCAGCGTGTACGGAAATTTGCGGTCATCGATGCGAAAGACGACCGTTCGCGTGCGGCGGAGGACGGAATTGTATTCGCCGCCGTGCAAAAGATTAAAGTGAGTGGCGAGCGCCTTCATCGCCGCGTAAAGCGACGTCGCGCCGGACAGGCGCGACAGCACGAAGTCCAGAGTCCCGGGCAGAAGCTGGCGCGACGAGAGGCGATAGGTCTCGTCTTCGACGGCGTGTGCGAGCGCCTGTTGGAGGCTGAAATAATCCGCAAGGCGTACCCTGTCCTGACCGGCTTCGATCTTGAGGATGTCGGCGGCGCGCAGGCCCTCGGCGGCCGCAGTGTCGATGAGCGGCTTGATCAATGCAGTGCGCACCGTAAGGGGAGAGCGCATGCGCTCATCTAAGGTGCAGTCAATCTGCGGCGCAATGCGTCGCGCCGGCCCGCCGCGCCCGCCTATCGGCGCCGCCTGGTTCCGCTCGCCGCAGTTGATCCGGGCTTAACCGGCCCGGGCGCAGGTTCGGCTTGGTGACTCGGCGGTTCTTCGCTTCATTCAAATTCGCAGCGAATTATCGCCTGCGTCTCAACTCTCAAAAGAGGCGTGTGTCCTATCGTTCATGCAGCGGCGAGGACGGCTTAATGCTGAGCGAGATTTCCAACCTCTTTGGCGAGACGATATCGGCGGCGCCGCCCGCCGATCGGCGCGCGACCCGGCGCTTCGTGGACGCCTGGACCAAAGCGGCGCGCGGCCGTTATCCCTCGTGGCGGGCCGTGCGCGCCATGGATATCGGCGAAGACTGGGACTGGGCGTTCTGCGTCGACCTCGAGAAAAGTTCAGGATTTCCCTATTTCGTCTATCTCGGCGCTTACCTAGCCAAGCTCTCCGACGTCTACCTCTGCGGCGACGCGGACTGGACGATGTCGCTGCTCGACAAGGCGACCGGGGAAATCTCCGCATGCGTCGCGCTCGGCGGTCCGCATTTCCGCGAAGACGAACTGAAGCTTTGCAACGGCCGGCGCGTCCTCTTCCGCTGCGTGACCGCGCCGCTAGCCGATAACGGCCAAACCGTCACGCACGTCGCGGGCATCGTGAACGGAACGTTTTCCGACTGATCGGCGGTTGCCCTCGAGCCGCGGTCGGGGCATGGCTGCGGCGTGAACGAGGCCGCCAAACCGCCAAGTCCGAACGTCAAACGCATCGCCTCGGTCGACGGGGCGCGCGAGCCGGAAAAGAACGATCCGTTCCGCCTGCGCATGTCGGATGGGTTTCGGGCGTTGCTCGAGCGGCTCGACGCGACGATCGCCCTGACGACGTATGAAGCCGGGAAGATCGTCGCGCTCGGTCCCAAGCCACAGTCCGGCTTCAACGTCACCGAACGGAATTTCGACCGCGCCATGGCGCTGCTGGCGGAAGGATCGACCCTTTACTTAAGCACGCTGCACCAGATCTGGCGGTTCGAGAACGCCATCAAGCCGGAAACCTTCTTCCAGGGGCACGACCGCCTGTATCTCCCGCGCAGCTGCCATTTCACCGGCGCGGTCGATGTCCATGACGTGCACCGCAACGCCGAGGGGCGAACCTTCGCCTGCGTCACGCTCTATAACTGTATCGCCGAGATCGACTGGCAGGGCTCGTTCAATCCTCTGTGGCGGCCGCCCTTCGTCACGGCGATGGCGGCCGGCGACCGTTGCCACGTCAACGGCTTTTGCCTCATCGACGGGGCGCCTCGTTACGCGACGCTCATCGCCGAGACCGATGTCGCCGGCGCATGGCGCGAGAAGCGCGCCGACGGCGGCGCGGTTTACGATCTTTGTACGGACAAACCTGTCGTCCGCGGCCTCGCCATGCCTCATTCGCCGCGCTGGGCGAGAAGCCGGCTGTGGCTCGCCGAGGCGGGCTCCGGGTGGTTCGGATCGATCGATCCGCAGGCTGGAAAGTTCGAAAGACTCCTCTGGATGCCGGGGTTCCTGCGCGGCGTGCGCATTTTCGGCGACCTCGCATTTGTCGGCCTCTCCAAGCCGCGCAATTTGCTGTTCTCCGGCCTGCCGCTCGACGACGAACTGAAGCGGCGCGGCGAGGAGCCGGTTTGCGGCGTCAATGTCGTGGACCTGAAGGCCGGCAAGGTCGTTGAGACGATCCGCATCGATGGCTCCGTGAAGGAAATCTACGACATTGCGCTGCTCAACGGCTGCCGCCGCCCCCTCATCATCGGCGTGCAGGGCGAGGACGTCCGAAGGCTGGTCGCCCTTGGCCCCGATCGGACGGGCGGCGCGCCGGCCGCTGAGCGCCTGCAATAGGCGCTGCGCCGCGCACGGTTCTTGCTCTTCAGCCCTGCGCCGCACTATCTTCGAACCGGCAACACGGGGGGCTTCCGTGGGAGGGCGATCCGCGATCGGCGGCGGGCGCGCAGCATTGCGCGCCGAACTGCTTTCATCTTCCGCGCTGAAGAGGCCGGCGATGGCCGCTGCGCTTGGAGCTGCGCTGCTGATCGCGCCCCAGGCCCGCGCGCAGTGTACGCCCGAGCTCGACGCGCAGAGCGGCGTTTCCGGAACGCCGTTCGTCGTCTCCTGCGTCGGCGCGGAAACCGATCAGCAGGGCGACGGGACGAACGATTTCATCGACATCACCGTCGACGGCTCGATCACGCGCGGAGCGGGCGAGACGGCGATTTACATCCGCAACGACAACGTCGTCACCGTCAACGGAACCATCGGCGCCTTTATCGGCCTCCATCTCCGCAGCGCCTCAGACCTCGTCAACAACTCCTTCACGCTGTCGAACACGGGTTCGTTTCTCGCGAGCCCGTTCAATATCGTGGTCGAAGGTTTCGCCGGCGGCAGCGGAGTCCGGAACAACACGTTTTCGATCGCCGGCGCGCTCGACTCCACTCAGACGTCGATTACTTTCGATGCCGAAGACGGCGCGATATCCGGCAACGAGATCACTCTCGCCGGCAGCGGGTCCATCGACAGCGCAAGCCACGCCATTCACTTTTTCGACGGCGCCTCCATCGACACTAACACCATCACCATCGACGGCGCGATTACGAGCCTCTTCGGAACGGGCGTCTATTTCGACTATTACTCGAGTTTGACCGGGACCACTGCGGACAACATCATCGACGTTAACGGATCGATCGAATCGACGTTTAATCGCGGAATCTTTTTGCGCAGCGGCTCCGGCGGCGTCCTCCGCAACGAAATCTCCGTTGACGGAACGATCGAAGCTCGAGTCGCTCCGGCGATTCAAATCCGCGCCGGCGCCGTCGGCTACGACGGCGACGCCGAGGACAACACGATCACGGTCGGATCCGCCGGATCGGTCGAGAGCCTTTTCGAGCATGCGATCGTCATCGAGGGCTACAGCGCCGACGGGAATACGGTCACCGTCAACGGCGACGTAACCGGGTCCGCGGACCCAAGCAACCTTTACAACTACTATGACGCTGTCCGCATCAACGCTTTAGGCGGTTCGGCGACGAACAACGTCGTCACCATCGGCGCGACCGGCGCCGCGCGCGCCAACGCCGCCGGCGTCCATATCCTCGCCTATGATTTCGTCGCGGACAACACGGTCACCGTAAATGGAACGATCGAGACGATCAATTCGCCCGCGCTTAACTATTACGCCGACGGCGTTTTCCTGTTCGGCTCTCTTGCCAACGACTCCAACGTCATCGACGTCAACGGTGTCATCGACGTAGAGAGCCACGGCGTTTTTCTCGCCTCTTTCTTCGAGAACAGCCTGAACGAAATCACGGTCGGAGGAAGCGCACGCATCAGCACGCAATCCAACGACGCGATCTTGTTGCTCTCTCTTTTCGAGGCTCACTTCAACGAGATCACCGTCGATGCCGGCGGCGTGATCTCGTCCCCTTACAGCGCCGGCGTGGCGATCGAGGTCAACAACTACGGCGATTACGGCATCCTCGGGAACACCATCACGATCAACGGCGCCATCGAGGCCCAGGGAGACGGCGTGCGTCTCTTCAGCGGGCGCGGGGTTTACGACAACGACATTACGATCGGCGCCTCATCAAAGCTGACGATCGGCTACGGTCATGGTATTCATCTGTACGCAGACTACGAGGCCAGCGGTAATACGATCCTCGTCGCCGGGACCATCGATGGCGATGATAATCCTTACGGGTACTATACCGGAGGCGTCGAAATCGAAGGCGCAGGCGTGATCAACAACGTCATCACGGTCAGCGGCTCAATCACGACGCGCGACAATGCGATCAGCCTTGCGGGCGCGGCTGTGAACGGCAACACGATCGACAATTCCGGCGTCATCAACGGGCTGGCGGGGTCGGCCATAGAGTTCACCGGCCCTGGCGCGGGAAATGCGCTCACCAACCGGGCGAGCGGCGACATTCTCGGCGACATCAATACTGCGACCACGACCGGGTTCGATCTTTCCAACTATGGCGATATCGCCGGCGATATCTTCTTCGGGGGCGCGGGCGAACTGTTCCTCTATGCCGGCATGAATCTCAACGGCGCCGCTTCCGGCGCCGGCGACGCCTTGGCGTATTTGCGCGGGCCGGGCAGCGATTCCCTGGCGCTCGGCGGCTTCTCCGGCTTTTTCCACCTGAACGTCGAGAGCGGCGCGTGGAGCGCGACCGGTGTCGGCGCCGGCTTCGGCGCAACCACGATCGCCAACGGCGCGTTGCTCAATCTCAACGGATCGCTGCCGGGTCCGGTGGGCGTCGCCGCGGGCGGTACGCTCACCGGGAACGGCTCGACCGGACCGCTGACGATTGGCGGCGCCATCGGTCCGGGAAATTCGGTCGGGACCATCAACGTGGCCGGCCCGGTGTCGTTCAGCGCGTCCTCGCTGTTCGACCTCGAGGTCGAGCAGGTCGCCGGAGTCCTGGGCGCAGATCAGGTGATCGCTACAGGCGCCGCGACCATCAACGGCGGAACCGTTGCGACGACCCTTCTGACGCCCCTGACGCTTGCGCCCGGCGTCTACAGTCTACCTATCGTCACGGCTTCGTCGGTCGGCGGAACATTCTCATCCTTCTCTTTCCCGTCGACGACGTTCACGACCGGATCGCTCGCCTATACGCCGACGCAGGTGCTGCTGCGCATCACGCAGGCCTCGTTCTGCTCCGTCGCGGCGGGATCGAACCAGAACGCCGTCTGCGGCGCGCTTGACGCTCTCGGTCCGGCGGCCGACGCTTATAACGAGCTGCTTGCGCTGCCGAACGCCGCCGCGGCGCAGGCCGCTTTCGAAAGCCTGTCGGGTGCGGGACATGGGAGCGGCTTTCTCGTCTGGACCTATCTCCACGATCTCTTCACGCGATTTGCGTTTGATCGGCTCACCGCGCCCGCCGGTTTCATCGGCGCTGCAGGCCTCGTCGAGGAGCGCGTCTTCGCCGCGGCCGATGACGGCGCGCGGACCGACGCCTCTTATGCCGAGAGCGATTCGGAACTTAGGATGTGGGCGCGCGCTTTCGGTGCCTATGGCGCCATCGAGGCGGTTCCCTCAGTCGCCGAAACCGACTTTCAGGCGGGCGGTCTCGCGCTCGGCCTCGAAAGGCGAATGGACGGAAAGACAATCGGCCTTGGCCTCGGCTTTTCCTCAGCCGACGCCGATGTGGGCCTCCACGACTTCGATATCGAGGCGGTTCAATTCCAGCTTTACGGCGGCGGCGACATCGGCCGGATCGAGTTCATGGGCGTCGCCGGCGCCGATCGCTATTCGGTGAACAGCGCTCGGACGATCGTCGTCGGCCCGGCCTCTGACGTCGCGCACGCCAATTTCGACGGCTGGATTCTGGGCGCTGCAGCCGAAGCGGGCTATCGCCTGACCGACGGCGCGTGGCGCGCTGCTCCCTTCGTCGGGCTCCACTACAGGCGTGTCGGCCATGAGGGATTCACGGAGAGCGGTTCCTCACTTGGCAATCTCGCAGTGGAGGACAACGCAATCGACGCGCTACGCGCGAGCGCCGGCATTCGCCTGCAGGCGGGAGACCACGGCATGTCTCAGCGCCGTTTCTATCCCGCACTCAGAGTCGCGTATGCGCGCGAGATTTTCGACGCCGAGGACTTCGTTCCGGCATTCGCCTCCTCACCGGGAACCGCCTTTCGCATCGAAGGCGCACAGCTGGGGCGGGACCGCCTGCTTGTCGGCTTTGGCGCTGCTGTCCAATTGAGTCCGCGCGCACAAGTCGGCCTTGCCTATGACGGCGAGATCTCGGCCGACGACCAGGAGCACTCAGCGACGGCCCGCCTGCGCGTCGATCTCTAGACGGCGTACGGGCGGAGATTTTCGCCAGCCATCAAGTCTCTTATCCGGCGGCGCGCGCCCGCTTCTCCAGGTGGCGCGACGCGCCAAGGGGAGCTAGGGTCCGGCCGAATTTCGAAAGACCGGAGGCTCCCATGGCGGTTCAGGAACTTGGACATTTTCTCAACGGGAAGAGGGTCGCAGGGACATCCGGACGCTTCGGCGACGTTTTCAACCCGACGACCGGCGATGTGGCCGCGAAGGTCGCCTTTGCAAACCGGGCCGAAGTGACGAAAGCGGTCGACGCCGCCGAGAAGGCGTTCCCCTCCTGGGCCGCCACCAATCCGCAGCGCCGCGCCCGGGTGATGTTCAAGTTCAAGGAGCTGGTCGAAAAGGACACGCCGAATCTCGCGCGCATGCTTTCCTCCGAGCACGGAAAGATCCTCCCCGACTCGCGCGGCGACATCCAGCGCGGCCTCGAAGTCATTGAATTCGCCTGCGGCATACCGCATCTCCAGAAGGGTGAATATACGGAGAGCGCAGGGCCCGGCATCGACGTCTATTCGATGCGCCAGCCCCTGGGCGTCGTCGCCGGCATCACGCCGTTCAACTTCCCGGCGATGATCCCGATGTGGATGTTCGGGGTCGCCATCGCTTGCGGCAATACTTTCGTGAACAAGCCGTCGGAGAAAGACCCCTCCGTGCCGCTCCGCCTCGCCGAGCTGATGATGGAGGCGGGGCTGCCCGAAGGCGTCCTCAATGTCGTCAACGGCGACAAGGTGGCGGTCGACGCCCTGATCGAAGACCCGCGCGTGAAGGCGCTGTCCTTCGTCGGCTCGTCCGACATCGCCAATTACATCTACGCGAACGGTTGCGCGCGCGGCAAACGCGTGCAGGCCTTCGGCGGCGCGAAGAACCATATGGTGATCCTGCCAGACGCCGACATGGACAATGCGGTGAACCAACTCATCGGCTCGGCCTACGGCTCGGCGGGCGAGCGCTGCATGGCGACGCCGGTCGCGGTGCCGGTCGGCGAGGGGACGGCGAAGACTCTCGTCGACATGCTGAGGCCGAAAGTAGAGGCTCTGCGTATCGGGCCGTCGCTCTCGGAAGATTCCGACCTCGGACCCCTGGTCACCGCCGCGCACCGCGCGAGGGTGAAGAAATATATCGATATGGCGGTCGGCGAGGGCCAGAAGCTCGTCGTCGACGGGCGCGATTTCCGCCTGCAGGGCTACGAGAACGGCTTTTTCTTGGGCGGCACGCTTCTCGACGGCGCGAAGCCCGGCCATACTTCGTATAATGACGAAATCTTCGGGCCGGTCCTTCAGATCGTGCATGCGAAGAATTTCGAGGAAGCGGTGGCCCTGCCCTCGAACCATCAATACGGCAATGGAGTCGCGGTCTTCACCCGCAACGGCGATGCTGCGCGCGAATTCGCGAGGCAGGTGAATGTCGGCATGGTCGGAGTCAACGTGCCGATCCCGGTGCCGGTCGCCTATCACACATTCGGCGGCTGGAAGCGTTCAGGCTTCGGCGACACTAACCAGCACGGCCCCGAGGGGGTGCGCTTCTGGACGAAGATCAAAACCGTCACCCAGCGCTGGCCCGAGGACATCCAGGGCGCGGAGTTCGTCATCCCGACGATGGGGTGAGCGCGTTGCGGTGTCGCGCCAAGCAGATCTGCACACGCGACGCGGATTTCCACCGCTTCCGGTTTCTTGAGGTCGTCGATCCCTTGGAGGCCTGAGGCGGGATCGGCCGCCTTCGTTTTCGCCGACGAGCCCGCTGGCGGCGCCGGCGACAAATTCGTACAACGCGCACCGCATGATCCAGCTTCTTGAACTCCTCGCTGTCGTCCTTGTGCTGGCCTTCCTCGCGCAGCTTCTGGGCTTCCGCTTGTTCGGGCGGGGGCGAAGCGTCGAGGACCGGGCGCGGGCGGCGCGCGACGTCACCCCGGCCAAGAGTGCGGCGGAGCATATCCGCGAGCTGTCGAACGACCAGGCTGAGCTGCGCGGCCGCTACCCGGCGCTCTTCGCCATGCTCGGCGGCTATCTCAACGCCCATTCGATCGCCGAGGCCGGCGGGCTTGAACCCGCCGTCTCGCGCATGGTCGCGGATTGGGGCCCGCGCCGCGAGGAGCTCAAATCGGAACTGGTGCGCGTGCTCGCCGAGAATCCCGAAGAGCAGGAGGTCCGCGCCATCATTCTTTCCTGTTGCGACGCGACCTTCGATGAGGAAGGGTATCGGAACTGGCTGATCTGGCTTCTGGGCCGCTTCGCGCGGCCCGATCCGGAGCATGGGACATGACCATGGATGATCCGCTCTTCATCGCAATTCTCGCCGGCCTTATCGTCGCCTTCTTTCTCGTCTCGCTCCGCCGCAAATCGAAACCGAGCGAACCGCCGGTCGAAAGCGAAGACCAATGACCGCAAGAAAGAAGGCGCCGGCGAAGGCGCCCAAGAGAAAGCAGACGCCGAAGCGTCTGTCGGGGCGATGCCTCTGCGGCGCCGTGGCGTTTGCCTTCGAAGCGGACAAGCGGAACGTCACCGCATGCCACTGCTCGCAATGCCGGCAATGGGCGGGCAATTTCTGGACGTCGGTCAACGCGCCCTTCGCCGCGCTGAAGTTTTCCAGCGGCGCGCGCTCTGTCTCCTGGTTCCGCTCATCGAGTTATGCGCGGCGCGGCTTCTGCAAGACGTGCGGCGCGTCTCTGTTCTGGCAGGCGGACAGGCTCGACGAGCACAAGGACCGCATCGCGATCGCCGCGGGGTGTGTCGATTCGCCGACAGGTCTTCAGCTAACGGAGCATATTTTCACCGCGTCGAAAGGCGACTATTACGCCATCGCGGACGGCGTTCCGCAGAAGGAACGATTCTGACTGCGATGCCCCGCTCTGTCCTTCGCCGCGACCGATCCCCCCTTGCTTCCCCTCTTCAGGGGCGGGAATTGCAGCGTGCGCGTGGATGGACCCTCCCTCAACGCGGTCGGTCTATTCCCCCCCTTGAAAAGGGGGGGCAGGGGGGGATCGGCCGCGAGTCGCACTCTTGCGATCCGGAAGCATCGATCCAACGTCCGTCTGCGCCGCATTTCACTGCCGAGCTTGGGACTGATCCCCCCCTGCCCCCCCTTTTCAAGGGGGGGAATTGCAGCGCGACGTGGGGAGAGAAGCATGTTCGGCATTGACGCCGACTCCGTGCTCGCCATGTCCGGGCTCGCGCTTTACGCGGGCCTGTTTTTTCTTCCGTTCATCCAGGAGGACGTCGCCGTCGTTTCAGCGGCGACCGCCTCGCTTCACGGCGCGGCGCCGGTCGGGGCGATTTTCGCCGTAATCCTCGTCGGCCTGACCGCAAGCGATGTCTGGAAATATTGGATCGGACATTTCGCGCGCCGCCACGCCTGGGCGCACAAATTCGCCGAGAAGCCGGGCGTTTCCGTCGCCGGCGACCTCATCCGCACCGAACTCCTGAAGACGCTCTTCGCTGCGCGTTATATTCCCGGCACGCGCGTGCCGACCTATGTCGCCTGCGGGTTCTTCAAAACGCCATATCCGCGCTTCGTCCTCCTGGTGGTGTTCACGGCGCTCACCTACGTCTCGATCTCTTTTGCCTTGTTCCATACGGTCGGAGCTCTCGCCGGAGAGCAGGCGAAATTCTGGCTGCCGGCGATCGCCATCATCCTCATTGCGAGCTACGTCGGCTATCGGTTCATTCATCACCTCAATAAAAAGGTCCCTCCCATGGAGCCGCTGACGGATGCGCCGGACCATCCACTGCCGGGGATGCCGGGGTTCGAGGGCACGCCTCTGGAGGGGGAGGAAGGGAATAGGGAATAGGGAATAGGGAATAGAATTGAGAACCCCTTGAGGTTGACATGCACTTCTCACTGACCCCCGACCAACAGGCCATCCAGGACGCTGCGCGGAATTTCGCCGCCGACGAACTGCGTCCGTATACGGCTGAATGGGACGAAGAGGCGTATTTTCCGGTCGATGTGATCAGGCGCGCCGCCGGGCTCGGTTTCGCCGGCATTTATGTTCGCGAGGATGTCGGCGGGTCGGGTCTCGGGCGCCTCGATGCGGCCCTGATCTTCGAGGCGTTGTCGGAAGGCTGCACGTCGACGGCCGCATTCATCTCCATCCACAATATGTGCTCGTGGATGATCGACCGATTTGGTTCGGATGAAATCCGCAAAAAATACCTTCCGCGCCTGACTTCCATGGAGCTGATCGCCAGCTATTGCCTGACCGAACCGGGCTCCGGCTCCGACGCTGCGGCGCTCAAGACCCGCGCGCGACGCGACGGCGACACCTACGTTCTCAACGGATCGAAGGCTTTCATTTCCGGCGCGCCGGTTTCGGACCTGTACGTCGTCATGGTGCGCACCGGAGAAGACGGGCCGAAAGGCATTTCGACGGTCGTCGTAGAGAAAGGGACGAAAGGCCTCTCTTTCGGCGCCCAGGAACGCAAGATGGGTTGGAAATCGCAGCCGACAGCCATCGTCGATTTCGAGGATTGCCGCGTGCCGGTCGCCAATCGCGTCGGGGCGGAGGGCGACGGCTTCAAGTTTGCCATGATGGGCCTCGATGGCGGCCGACTCAACATCGCCGCCTGTTCGCTCGGCACGGCGAACGCGGCGCTCAAAGCCGCGCTCGACTACGCCAACGAGCGCCGCGCCTTCGGCAAGCGGCTCAACGAACAGCAGGCGCTGCAGTTCAAGCTCGCCGACATGGCGACCGAGCTCGAAGCTGCGCGCATCTTTCTCTATCAGGCGGCCTGGAAGCTTGATCAGAAGACTCAGGACGCGACGCGCTTTTGCGCCATGGCCAAACGCCTCGTCACCGACATGGGGTTCAACCTGGTCAATGAGGCTCTCCAGATTCATGGCGGCTACGGCTATCTCAAGGACTATCCCCTCGAACGCATGCTGCGCGATGTCCGCGTCCACCAGATTCTCGAAGGAACGAACGAGATCATGCGCGTCATCGTCGCGAGGGATCTGCTGAGAGAGTACCAGGCGTGATCGACCGTTCTGTTGAGGCGGGCTCGGTCCCACCTCTCCCCATCGGGGAGAGGTCGGAATTCGCGCAGCGAATTCCGGGTGAGGGGGAAGGGCTGACTAGTTCAGGCGAGCCTACCCCCTCATCCGGCCCTTCGGGCCACCTTCTCCCCGATGGGGAGAAGGGAAGGCCGTCCGCTTCGTGCACGGAATTCGCGCGCCGGCTGCGCAGGGCCCAAACCGACGCCGAGCGAAAGCTATGGTCGCGACTTCGGGCGGGTCGACTCGACGGGTGGAAATTCAAGCGTCAGGTTCCGAAGGGCCAAAATGTCGTCGATTTCTGCTGCTCAGAAGCAAGGCTGATCATCGAACTCGACGGCGGCCAGCACGCTGAAGACCGTGCGGTCGCGCACGACGCGGAGCGGACCCTCTATCTGCAACAGAGCGGATATCGCGTGCTGCGTTTCTGGAATTCGGAGATCTTCAAAAACCTCGATGGCGTCATGCGGTCGATCCAATGGAAGCTGCAGGAGCCGCCGCTGCCTGATGACACGCCGCATTCGCTCTACCCTTCGGGACGGGGATTCGCCGAAGCAAGCGTGACTCTACCTCTCCCCATCGGGGAGAGGTCGGAATTCGCGCGGCGAATTCCGGGTGAGGGGGAAGGGCTGGCTAGTTCAGGCGAGCCTACCCCCTCATCCGGCCCTTCGGGCCACCTTCTCCCCGATGGGGAGAAGGAAGGGCGCCTAGCATGAACTCGGACATCGTCTTTGAACGGAAGAATTCCTGGGGCGTCATCACCCTGAACCGCCCCGAGGCGCTCAACGCCTTGACCTGGGACATGTGCAAGTCGCTGCGCCGGCGGCTGATCGACTGGGAGGCCGATGCGGGCGTCGCCGCGGTCCTCATCAAAGGAGCAGGCGACAAGGCCTTCTGTGCCGGCGGCGATATCCGCTGGCTGCACGCCGAAGCGCGGCGGAATCCGAAATACGCCTGTGGTTTCTTTCACGAGGAATATCGGCTGAACGCCGCCATCCATCATTTCGCCAAGCCTTATGTGGCGCTGATCGACGGCGTCGTCATGGGGGGAGGGTTTGGAGTTTCCGTACACGGAGATTTTCGCATGGCAGGCGACCGGACGCTGTTCGCCATGCCAGAGACGGCGATCGGTCTCTTTCCGGACGTCGGCGGCGGGCACTTCCTGCCGCGGCTCCATGACGGCCTCGGCCTCTATTTCGCTCTGACCGGCGCGCGGGCGAAGGCCGCCGACTGCATGGCCGCCGGGATCGCGACTCACTATACGCCGACCGACCTAATGCCCGCGCTCGAAGAGGCGTTGCTCGAGGCGCCGTTCGGCGGCCATCCGCATGCGGATATCGAGGCCGTGCTGGACGAATTCGCAGGCGACCCCGGCGCAGCTGCCGTCAACGACCAGCGCGGCTGGATCGCCGAGCTCTTTCAAGGACACGAAAGCCTCGATGCGCTCATGGAGAAGCTCTTGAAGAACGACGGAGTGTTCGCCATCGAGACGGCGAAGACTCTTTCCCGCATGTCGCCGACGTCGATGAAAATCGCGTTCGAGCAGTTGAAGCGCGGCCATGAGATGGACTTCAACGACGTCATGCGCATGGAGTACCGTATCGTCCGGCGCGTGATGGAAGGCCATGACTTCTTCGAAGGCGTGCGCGCGACCATCATCGACAAGGACAAAAGGCCGCGCTGGTCGCCGCCGACGGTGGACACGGTGAGCGACGCCGCGATCGCCGGCTATTTCGCGCCGTTAGCGGAAGGGGAGCTCGAGCTGCCGTGAAGCTTTACGGCTCTCTGACATCGCCTTTCGTCCGCGCCGTGCGCATCGCGGCGATCGAACTCGCGCTCGACAAGGATATCGAATTTGCGCTGACCGTCGTAAGGCCGACAGAGCCCAATCGCCCGTATGGGGCAAACGTCAATCCGCTGCGCCGCGTGCCGGCGCTTGAAACCGCCCCGGGCGAAGCGATCGTCGAAAGCCGCGTCATCGTCGAATATTTGAACGACCTCGCCAACGGCGCGCTCATCCCTCCCGCCGGCCGCGAACGCATCGCCTGTATGAGCCGACATGCGGTGGTCTCCGGAGCGACGGAGTCGCTTGTTTCCGCGATGTATGAAATCAGATTGAGACCCGAGTCGAAGCGCTGGCCGGAATGGTGCGCGGACCAGATCGACAAGGCGCAGTCGGCGCTCGACTGGGCGGAGGCGCGCGGCAGCGATTTTGAGGCTGCCTTCGATCTCAGCGCCATCGGACTCGTCTGCCTCCTCGGATACGCCGATTTGCGGTTTCCCGAGGTGAAGGCTCTGTTCGGCCACGCTAATCTCAACGCGTTCTACGGACGGGCGCTCATGCGCAAAAGCGTCGCCGATACAAAGCCGCCGGTGCAATGATGGCCTACTGGCTCCTCAAAACCGAACCGGAGAGCTGGGGCTGGGACGCGCAGGTCAAGAGCGGCGCCAAGGGGGAGCCATGGACCGGTGTCAGGAACCCGATCGCGCGCAAGAATATGAAGGCCATGAAAAAGGGCGACCTCGCATTCTTTTATCACACGGGCGATGAGAAGGCGGTCGTCGGCGTCGTTAAGGTGGTCCGTGAAGCCTATCCCGATCCCGCCGATCCGGCATGGACGCTGGTCGACGTCGCTGCGGTCGAGCCAGCGCGCAAGCCGGTGACGCTTGCAGCCGTGAAGGCCGAGCCGAAGCTCAAGGACATGACGCTGGTGCGCAACAGCCGGCTCTCGGTGCAACCAGTCGCCGACGCTGAATGGAAGCTGATCCGGAAAATGGGCGGAATGGGGTGACGCTCGCCTCGCCGGCGGCGTGCGCGACGCCGCTCTGCGGCGTAGTATCGAGCTGACAAGCGAAGGAGCCAAGAATGGCGGGGTGCCCGGGACGCAGGGACGGGGCGAAGTGCGGAAGGCCGCTCCGGACCTGCAGCAAGTGCTCGACTGTCGGCTGCGCCAATAGCGGCTGCAGCAACTGCAAGTTCCGCGGCGGCAAATGCTCCGTTTGTGGAAACGTCATTCCGTTCAGCTTCTTCTCGCGTCTGGCTTCGCTGTTTGTCCGACGCGACGCATGATGGCTTGCGCAGAGAGGAGCCGCCAATGACCAATATCGCATTCATCGGCCTCGGCAATATGGGCGGTCCCATGGCCGCCAATTTGGTCAAAGCGAAGCACGAGGTCGTCGCCTTCGACCTTCAACGTGAAGCGCTCGCCAAAGCCGCCGAAACCGGCTGCCGAAAGGCGACTGGAATCTCTGACGCCGTCAGGAACGCCGATGTCGTCGTCACCATGCTGCCGGCGGGCAAGCATGTGAAAGCAGCGTATACGGATGATGCAGGCGTCATCGCGCACGCAAAACCCGGCGCTCTTTTGATCGATTCCTCGACGATAGACGTCGCCACGGCGCGGGCGGTGATCGCCGCGGCGGAACAGCGCGGGTTCGAGATGATCGATGCGCCGGTCTCAGGCGGGGTCGGCGGCGCGACGGCGGGCACGCTCACCTTCATGGTCGGCGGTTCGGCCTCGGCCTTCGAGCGCGCACGGCCCGTGCTTCAGGAGATGGGCAAGAACATTTTTCATGCTGGCGGCGCCGGCAACGGCCAGGCAGCGAAGATCGCCAATAACATGCTCCTCGGCATCACGATGATCGGCACGTGCGAGGCGTTCAATCTTGCGCAAAAGCTCGGTCTCGATGCGCAGACGTTTTTCAATATTTCTTCGACAGCGTCCGGGCAGACCTGGTCGATGACCAGCTATTGCCCGGCGCCCGGTCCGGTGCCCTCGGCGCCGTCCAATCGCGACTACAAAGCGGGCTTCGCCGCCTCGATGATGCTGAAGGACCTGCGGCTCGCCCAGGAGGCCGCGCATGCGGCGAAAGCCGCGACGCCGCTCGGCGCCCTTGCCGAGGCGACTTACGCGTTGATGGAATCTGCGGGCCGCGACGACCTCGATTTCTCGGGGGTGATGAAACTCATCCGCGGCGATTTGTAGAACGCGATAGCCGGCACATGCGGAGTTTGCAGCTAGGGGCGGTTAGGTGCGACGAGATTCTAGAGGCGGTCCTCCGACTCGCAATTCGGAGAACCAGCTCTAGTCCGCGTCAAACGCCAGCCCTGCTTCCGCGTCGTTCTGCCAGACCACGCTCGCCTTGCGGGTTTCGCCAGTCATGTCGATCTTCAGCCTGACCCGCGGCGGCAGCGCCTGCGCGCCCTCAAGCGCGATCTTGGCGCCGCCGGGGCTCACGTCCTTCAGCACCGCGTTGATGGCCGATCCGTCGTCGATCAGAATCTGAATGATGCGATAGGTCGCTGCGCGATCGCCAGATCGCGTCGGTCGCTGCTTCTTGACTGCTGCAGGCGAGGCGGGGGCGTCGACCGGCTTGGCCGCTTTCAATGCGGCCAGTCGTTTCTCCATCTGGTCTGACGCGTTCCGCTTCTGCATGCGCCGGCTCCCGTCCGGCATCGCCCCGAGAATCGCACGGTTAGGTTGGCGATCGGTTTACCGGCGCCCTCAAACGGCGTCGGCGCCATTAACCCTGATCGGCCGGGGCCGCGGCGAGAGTTCAGCGATCAGCGAAAGTCCCGCTTCGTGCTCGCGCCGCCATGCGACACGGGCGCGGTAGCGCTGTCCGCTCTGGTCAATGCTCAGAATGACTCTTTCGGGAAGATCGCTTGCGCCTTCCATCATGATACGCGCGCCGGCGGGGCTCAGATCCTTGATGATGCAGCAGACCACAGACCGCGCGCCGATCAGCAGGCGGGCGAAACGGTAGGTCGGCTCGCGCTGCTCGGCGCGGCGCGACGCCCTGACGAATCGCGCCGGCTCGACGGCTTTCGCGGCTGAAATGGCCGACAACCGCGCCGTCAGGCGGGTCGTGTCATGACGCGTCGGTTGCATCGGGTCGCTCATACAGTGCCAGGCTCTGCCGAGAACTATGCAACCTGTAGTAGCGTTAATAAGTGAACACACGATTAAGTAGAGACGCTGCGCGCCGACTGGTAATGCCGCGCCGGCGGCCCCAATTAGCCGCGATGTCTTCCTCTGACCGCGACACCGCCGCCCCGCGCAATTTTCGTCGCGCAGTCGCGCGCATGACCGGAATCCTCTGGCGACCCGAAATGCGAAAATGGCGCGGCCGCATGGCGCTCGCTCTTGCACTGACTCTTGCGTCGAAGGGCATGGCGGTTGTCGCGCCGGTCTTCATGGGCGACGGCATCAACCGCGTCGCCGACGGGGAGGGAGCCGGGGCGATTCCGGCCTTCGCCGTCTTCTTTCTGCTGTTCGGCGCCGCGCGGTTTCTGTCGAACGGACTGCCGCAATTGCGCGACGCGTTTTTTGCGCGCGTGACCCAGGATGCGCAACGTCTCGTGGCGGTCGAAGCGTTCGCCTTCGCCCAGGCGCAGTCCCTGCAGTTCCACCTGACACGGCGCGCCGGCGCCTTGAACCGCACCATCGAGCGCGGAGCCGGCGCGGTCGAATTTATGCTCCGCTTCCTCGCTTTCAACATCGGTCCGACCATCCTCGAGCTCGCGCTCGCCGCGGTTGTCATGGCGGCGCTCTATTCGTGGACGCTCGCCCTGACGGCGATTCTGACCATCGCCGTCTATGCGGCGTTCACCGTCGCCGTGACCGAATGGCGCAATCATCTGCGCCGCGCCATGAACGAAGCCGACACCGAATTGCGCGCCGTCGCCATGGACACGCTCGCCAATTTCGAGACGGTCAAGGCCTTCGCCGCCGAGCGTCGTGAAGCCGACCGCTACGATCGTGGGCTGCAAGCCTATAACGATCGTTATGTGCGCGCGATGCAGTCGCTCTCGCTCCTCAACGCCGGACAGGAATTCGTGATGGCCGCGGGCCTTACGGCGGCGGCGCTGATCGCCGCTTACGCGGTGGTCGCGGGCGCCATGCGGCCCGGCGACATCACCGCCGTCGTCCTTATGCTGACTAATATCTATCGCCCGCTGAACATTCTCGGCTTCGCTTGGCGCGAGATCAAGCAGGGCGCCGTCGATCTCGAAAAACTGTTCGAGCTCCTCGACGAGAAGCCCGAGATCGAGGACGCTGCTGACGCCCGCGATTTTCACGCTACAGCCGGCGAGGTGCGTTTTGAGCATGTGACGTTCACGCATGAGGGCCGCGCGCACGGCCTCAGCGAGCTGAGCTTCACCGCGCCGGGCGGAACATTCATCGGGCTGGCCGGGCCGAGCGGGGCCGGCAAGTCCACCGTCCTCAAGCTTCTTTTCCGCTTTTACGATCCGACGTCAGGGCGCGTGCTGGTCGACGGGCAGGATGTGCGCGGACTGAAACAGGCCTCCCTGAGGTCAGCCCTCGGCCTTGTCCCGCAGGAGGTCGTGCTATTCAACGACAGTTTGCGCTTCAATATCGCCTATGCGCGACCGGATGCGAGCGACGCGGAGATCATGGCGGCGGCGCGGCGCGCGCAGCTCGGCGATTTCATTGCGAGCCTGCCCAAGGGCCTCGACACGCGCGTCGGCGAACGCGGGCTGAAGCTGTCGGGGGGCGAAAAGCAGCGTGTCGGGGTCGCCCGCGCTATCCTCCTCGACCCGCCGATCCTCGTGCTCGACGAGGCGACCTCCTCGCTCGATTCCGCAACCGAGCGCGAAGTGCAGAGCGCCCTCGCCGAGGCGTCGCGCGGACGCACGACGATTGCAGTCGCTCACCGGCTGTCGACCATCGCCGGCGCCGATGTCATCCTGGTCCTCGATGGCGGCCGCATCGTCGAGCAGGGCCGGCACGACGAGCTGATCACAACGGACGGCCTTTATGCAGCCCTGTGGCGACGGCAGACGGCGGGGATGGATGAGGCCCCCGAATTGGCGGTCAGCGCGGCGGAGTGATGCCAACTTGCGGCGATAGCCGCTGTTGCGCGAGGGGCGGCAACGCGAACGACGCCGCTAAGCTGATCGAACGCAGGCGAGATTGGCGTATTTGCGCCCCGGCAAACGGGCGATGAGAGCGGCGAAGTCGTCGCTGGCGATGCGCTCGCCGGATCCGAGCAGGCGAATGTCGAAATTCAGAGCGCTGAGCAAGGTCAGATACCGCATCGCTCCGTCGGGTCTGTTGTGGTTCAACCCTTGCGGCCAAAACTCGCTCAAGAGCATCATGCCCGGCGACGCGGCGACCGTCTCGCGCGCGCCCTCAAGCGCCAACAACTCGGCGCCCTGAATATCCATCTTCAAGAGGTCGATCCCGCTAATTCCGCGCTCGGCGAGGATCGTATCGAGCCGCGCCGTCCTGATCGCGGTCGCGCTCGTCGCCGGCGTCAGGTCGGACGCATAGATGCGGTTGTCGCCCTTGTTGGCTTCGTTCGAATAGAGCTCCGCATGTCCTTCTCGATCGGCGACGGCGCAGGCGACGATTTCGACTGGCGCGCCCGCGGCCGGTGTGTTCGCTGCGATGGTCTGGGCCAGATACACGCGGCTTTCCTCATGCGGCTCAATTGCAACCACGCGGCCCGACGGTCCCGCGCGATGCATGGCGATTGCCGTGTAGAGACCGACATTGGCGCCGACATCGACGACTGTCATGCCGGGACGGCACGCATCCAGAAAGAACGCAATTTCGGCGCGTTCGAATTGTCGCGTCGCGAGCGCGCCCGACACTACGGGATCATTGGGATTGAGGCGGACGGTCGCCGGCCCGACCGCCACGGTTTCGGGCAAGATGCGCAGGATCGCCGCGTTGGCGAGCTTCCTGAGCGGCTTCGGCTTCAACAAGGTTGTGTAGATGAATTCGCCGATCGACATCGCTTCATCCGTGCAGTTCTTTTCGACGTGCGCATCATTCTCGCGTGATCGAGGGGGACGGGCGTACGCAAAGCTCACATTCTTGAATGGCGCTCGGCCAAGTCGCGAGCACTGAGACTACAGCCCAACGGCCTCTTTCGTCGATGCGCCGATGACGCGCCGTATGACTTCTTCAAGCGCGCGGGCGCGCACCGGTTTGGGCAAATAGTCGTCCATACCCGCGTCGATGCAGCGTTGGCGATCCTCGCGAAGGGCATGAGCGGTGACGCCGACGATCGCGCGATGACCGGAGATCTTTTGCATTTCGCGAATGGTTCCTGTCGCTTCGATCCCGTCGACATCGGGCATGGAAAGATCCATCAGGACGAGGTCGGGCGTCCGGCGTGCATATTCCGCAATGGCCTCACGCCCGTTGTCGGCGAGACGCACGCTGCATCCGAACTTTTCTAGCATCGCCCTCACGACCATCTGATTGACGGGGTTGTCTTCGGCCACGAGCACGTCGAGCGGCGCGCCGCCGACAGAGAATATGCACGCCCGCGGTTCGGCTGTGGCCATTTCGGCGGCGGCGACAGTCAGCATTTCTCCGGACCGTCTCGTCAGCGCCGAAACGATGGCGTCAAGCAACATCGATGCGCGAGCCGGCTTGACGAGATATCCGTCGAACAGATCGCGCAGCGCAGGCTCAGGCTCGCCTTTGCGGCCGGAAGAGGTCAGGAGGACCAGCGGCATGAGACCGGGCCCGGACTCCGCGCGCAAAGCCTTGGCGAGATCGACCCCGTCGACGCCGGGCATCTGATGGTCGAGGATGGCGATTTCGAACGGAACGCCGAGCTCGGCGGCGGCGCGAGCGGCGTCGAGGGCGTCGAGCGCGGCGGCGAAGGCGGTCGGCAGCATCGACCAGGACGTCAGCTGCTCGATAAGGATCGCGCGGTTGACGGGATTGTCGTCGACGATGAGCGCGCGAACGCCGGTAATGGATTCCGGGTGCGCGGCGAAACTCTTGTCCCTATGGTCGATTTTGAGCGGCAGCGCCACCCGGAAAACGGAGCCGACGCCAACGGCGCTTTCGACAAAAATTTCGCCGCCCATAGACTCGACAATGCGCCGTGAAATCGCGAGGCCGAGGCCGGCCCCGTCGAACCGGCGGGCCGAAGAATTATCCGCCTGCTCGAACTTTTCGAAGATCGCATTGAGCCGGTTAGACGGAATCCCGCATCCCGTATCGGTCACGGCGATTTCGACCTTGGCCGTCTCGCCGCGGCGCTTTCCGGTGACGGCGATCGCGACATGTCCGGCGTCGGTGAATTTCACGGCGTTGGCGACGAGATTGGTGACCACCTGGCGCAACCGGCCGGCATCGCCGACAAACCGTTCGCCGAGCGTCGGCTGATAGCGCACAAGAAGTTCAAGGCCCTTTTCCTGGACCCGGAGACTGAGAAGCGCTGCGGTGTCCTCTACGATCGCCCGCAGGTCGAACGGCTCGTCGACGATCGCAAGCTTGCCGGCCTCGAGGCGTGAGAAATCGAGAATGTCGTTGATGATCTTCAAAAGGTTGTCGCCCGAGCTGACGATCACCTTCGCCATGTCCCGCTGGCGCGGTCCGAGGCCGGAATCGAGCAGTAGGGACGCCATGCCGACGACGCCGTTCATCGGCGTACGGATTTCGTGACTCATATTCGCGAGAAATTCCGACTTGGCGCGGTTGGCGGCTTCCGCCGCATCCCGGGCGGCGCGAAGTTCGCCGGAGAGCCGCTCGAGCTCCTGTTCGCGGCGCTTCATGTCGGTAACGTCGCTGTAGGTGACGACATAGCCGCCGCCGGGGCGCTCGCGGATGTTCTCGGCGACGACGCGGCCGTCTTTTTGCCGGCGCAAGGTCTGGAAATTGCCGCTCCGCGCCAGCGATTCCCGCATATCGCGCAAATAGTCCTCAGATTTCTCGTAAGGATAAAGGCCGTGCCGGATGCCGATATCGAGCAGCCTCGCAATGCTGGCTCCTGGCGCCCACATCTCTGACGGCAGACCCGAAATCGCGGCGCTCTTCGTGTTCGATACGACGATGTTCATCCCGTGATCGAACACAGCCAGTCCCTCGGCCATCGATTCGATCACCTGATGCAGAAGCGCCGTGCGCGCGCGAAGCTCTTCGGTGCGGACCGCGACTTCTGCCTCGAGCCGGCTATTGGCGGCTTTCAGAGCCTCGCGAGCGGAGACTTCCGCGGTGATGTCGCGCGTCCAGCCGACATAACCGCTAAACCGACCGTTCCCGTCGAAACGCGGCTGGCCGCTGGTCGTCGTCCAGCGGGTCGCGCCGTGCGAGTCCCGAAACGAAAAGACGACATCGCTGAACGGCAGCCTGTCGCGCATGGCGTCGTCCGGCGCGTTCGAGTTGGGGCCAGGGTTGAATTCGGGCAGGGCGCGGATGGCGTCCGGAGGGGTTCCAATCAGGAATCGCGGCCGAACGCCTGCAAGCGCCTCGAATTGCGGAGAGACGTAGACGAGCCGGTGATCAGCGTCGCGTTCCCACGCCCAGTCCGACGCCGTCTCAACAAACGAGCGCAAGGTGTCGTCTGAGCGCCGCCGCATCTGCGCCTCTGCGATTTCGCGCCGCGACAGTTGGATCAAAAAATCGGCCATTCGCCCGAATTGCCGTACGGCGAGCGGAACCGACATGAGCGCGAGCACGGCCACGAGGAGCAGGTTCGGATCGCCGGACGTCGCAAGGAAGGCCGCATAGGGAATGACGGATAAGATGACGGCGATCCGGCTCGCCTGCTTGCAGGCGGCGAGCGACATGCCGCCGCCGATTCCGCAGAACAGCACCCAGGCGAGAAGGGCGAGCCGCTCGCCCACGGTCGAAATGTCGTGGAAAGCGAATGCGGAGAGCGAGCACAGGAGGCCGAGGCCCGCTGCGAACCACGTCGTGCGCGCGATGCGGGCGCGCTTATCGGCTGCGCGGAGCTTGTCGATATCGAGGCGGATCCAGCCCGCGAAACGCAGCGCCGTAAACGCGAGAAACGCCGCCTCGAATGCGGCGACGCGCAGCGGCGCCTCTGCGAAGGAGTTGACCGACAGGCAAATCGATCCGAGCGCCAGCCCTATATACAGCGGCGGAAGCTGCGCCTTGAGCTCGCGCAGCTGTCGGTCGACGATGAGGTCGGAGTCCGCGACCGTGGTTTTCTCGAATAGACCCATCGCGCGCTGACCTCCCCGGGCGATGCCGATCAACCATGGAGCGGGCCGGTTAATCGCCGGTTTACCTTGGCGGCGTTCCAATCGGTCTCGAGCGGGACGGGGTTGGGAGGCGTTATGGTCGAGTTCAGGGCCCCGTCGGCGCGGCCCGAATTCGCCGGTTTCGGCGAATTCTACTGCGCCGAAATCGCCCCCTATCTCGCCGAGAAAGAGATCGCCCGGCGCGCCACGGTCACGAATTTCGCCATTCTGGTCGGCTCGCTCGGCACCCTCGCTGTTGCGGTGATCCTCAGGGGGCCGTTCGGTGACGCCAATGTTCAGATCGGATTTTTCATCGCGCTCGCCGCTGCTTCCGTCAGCGCCTGGCTCCTCAATCGCACACGCGACGACATCGGCCACGGCCTACTCGAACGTATCAGCCGGCGGCTCAATTTCGCCTATGAGGGCAGGCTCGGCCGGCCCGATTATTACGACGCGTTCCGGGAGCTCAAACTGCTTCCCGACCACAATATCGAGTCGTGGGAAGATGAGGTCAGAGGAGCGCATGCCGGCGGCGGATTCGTCCTTTGCGAAGCGAATCTCAAATATCGCACGTCGGGTAAGAACAGCCGCGTGAAGACGGTCTTTCACGGCCAGCTCTTTGCGATCGATTATCCCAAGCGGTTTCTCAGCCGCACTGTCGTCATGCGCGATCGCGGCGCCCTCAATCGCTTCTTCAAACCCGGGCGCGAATTCAGCCGCGTCGGCCTCGTCTCGTCCGAGTTCGAGAAGGCCTTCGAAGCCTGGTCGACCGACCAGGTCGAGGCGCGCGAGCTTCTCGATCCGCTCGTGCTCGAACGCTTTCAGGAACTCGAACGCCTATTCCGCGGCAAGAATCTGCGAGCCGCATTCTCAAACGGCGCGCTCTTCGTGGCGATCGAGACCGGCGACCGGCTCAACATGGGTTCGATGTTCAGGCCGCTCGAGAATCCCCGTCGCGTCGAAAGGGTCCTTAAGGAATTCGACGTGATCTTCGATCTCATTGACGTGCTGGTGAAGCGGGTCGACAAAGCGCTCGATGGCGCTTTCTCCCTCGCCGAGCTGAATTAGCGAATGCTCGGCCGGTCCGACCGCGTGGAGCGCACGCCTCTTTCAACTCGTTGACAGCGTCGGATTTCTGCCTATCTCACCTTGAGGGGGAGAAGGGTAGAAACCGAGGGAAGACGGTAGAAGCCATGCCGTTCAACATCAAAGATGCGGAGACTGACCGCCTTGTGCGCGAACTGGCTCGGGCGACCGGGGAAAGCGTCACGGAGGCTGTCCGCAACGCGGTCCGGGAGCGGATGGCCAGGCTGCCGCGCGCCCGGAAAAAGACGCTGGCCGAAGAGCTGATGGAAATCGGCGCCCGATGCGCGGCCTTGCCCGATCTTGATCCGCGCACGGCTGATGAAATCATCGGTTACGACGAGAACGGCCTGCCGACGTGATCGTCATCGACACGTCTGCGCTGATGGCTATTCTCCTGCGAGAACCCGAGGCGGCGCAAATCGCCAAAACGATCGAAGAATCGTCCGTATGTCTCTTATCGTCAGCGAACTGCCTTGAAGCGGGTATCGTCATCGAATCGCGAAAGGGCGCAATGGGCGCCGTCGAGTTCGACGCGCTCATCGATGGCTCGGGAATTGAAATCCGCCCTGTCACTCTACAATTGGCGCGTGCGGCGCGGCTTGGTTATCGCCTTTATGGAAAGGGCCGTCACCGGGCCGCGCTGAATTACGGCGACTGTTTCTCTTACGCTCTCGCCAAACTCGCGGGCGCGCCGCTGCTCGCCAAAGGCGGCGAGTTTGGCTTGACCGATATCGCCCTGGTTCAGTACTGAGCTTCGGGCGCCTTATCTCACCACCGTCAATTTCTTCGCAGCGCGCGTGACGCCGGTGTAGAGCCAGCGGGCGGCATGGTCGCGAAAGGCGAAGCTTTCGTCGAAGAGCACGACGTTGTCCCATTGCGAGCCCTGCGCCTTGTGGACGGTCAGGGCGTAGCCGAAATCGAACTCGTCGGCGCTCCTTCGCTCCGCCCACGGCACGTTTTCAGGTCCTTCCGTGAACATGGCGGCCGGCACGGATATCGGGACTGACGGGCCGCCGTCTTCCGGCTCGACGACCATGCGCGTCCGCTCGCGGCGCGGGGTCTTTTTCGCCGCCACCTTCCAGATGCCGCCGTTCAGGAGCCCCTTCTTCTTGTTGTTCCGGAGGCAGACGAGTTTTTCGCCGGCTTCCGGCGTCGGCGAAGCGTAGCCTTTCAGTTCGCGCATGCGGTCGTTGAAGCGCTTGCGCGTACGGTTGGTCCCGACAAGGACCTGGTCCGCCGCGAGAATGTCGTCCTGCGAAATCTCGTCCCTGCGGATGATGCGGCAGAGGTGGTCGTCGCCGAACGAGTCCGAATCGGTTTGCGGGCGGCCCTCGCGGATTTGCATGGAAAGCCGGATGATCGGATTTCCCTCGGCCTGGCGGTGAATTTCCGTCAGCATCGCGTCGGGCTGGCCTTCCGTGAAATATCCGCCGCCCTTTACCGGCGGCAATTGCGCGGGATCGCCAAGCACCAGCACAGGTTTGCCGAACGAGAGAAGGTCCCTGCCGAGGTCTTCGTCGACCATCGAGCATTCATCGATGATGATGAGATCGGCCGTTGAGGCCGGCGCGTCGCGGCGAAGGGTGAACAGAAGTTCGCCGTCCTCCGCTTCGTCGCGCGCCGGACGATAGATCAGCGCGTGGATGGTCGTCGCGCCCGCGCAGCCTTTTTGGCGCATGACATGGGCGGCCTTGCCGGTGAAGGCGGCGAAGGCCACGTCGCCGCCGGCGTTTTCGGCGATGTGGCGGGCCAAGGTCGTCTTGCCGACGCCGGCATAACCGAACAGGCGGAAGATTTGTTTTTCCCGCGCCTTCAGCCATAGATCGACGGCTCTTAGAGCGGCATCCTGTTCAGGGGACCAGATCATGTCAGTGATCAGGTATCAGTGATCAGGATCACGAACGCTTCTCGGAATATGGCGATTTCGGCAGAATCTTTCTGACCCCTGATCCCCGATCCCTGATCACTGATCACTGATTTCAACCCACACCGGCGCATGATCCGAGGGCTTGTCGCGGCCGCGCTCATCGCGGTCGACGCCGGCGTCTTTGAGGCGGTCGGCGACTTGCGGCGACAAGAGCAGGTGGTCGATCCTGAGGCCGTTGTTCCTCTCCCAGGCGCCGGCCTGATAATCCCAGAACGTATAGAGCGTTTCGTCGGGATGAATCTGGCGGATCGCGTCGGTTAGACCGAGATTGACGATCTCGCGAAACGCCGCGCGAGCCTGCGGCAGGAAGAGCGCGTCGGTCTCCCAGGCTTTGGGATTGTAAACATCTTCCGCCTGCGGAATGACATTGAAGTCGCCGGCGAGGATGAAGGCCTCCTCGAGCGCCAATAGCGATTCCGCGTGCGCCTTGAGACGCTTGAGCCAGGCGAGCTTGTAGTCGTATTTGGGGCCGGGCGCCGGATTGCCGTTCGGGGCGTAAAGCCCGCACAGCCGCACCGGTTTTGCGCCGGAGGGGCAAATGAGCGCTTCGACGTAGCGCGCCTGATCGTCGGAATCGTCGCCGGGAATGCCTTTGCGCACATCGTCGATCGGGTGCTTCGACAGCAGCGCGACGCCATTATAGGTTTTCTGGCCGTGGATGACGAGATTGTAGCCGCGTTCCTCGAATTCGAGCGCCGGAAATCTGTCATTCGCGCACTTGATTTCCTGCAGAACGACGGCGTCCGGCTTCGCGGCGTCCAGCCACGCCAGGATGCGAGGCAGGCGCGCGAGGATCGAGTTCACATTGAAGGCGGCGAGTTTCATTGAGAAGCGAATAGGGAATAGGCAGTAGGGAATAGGGAGGCGGGCGGCAAAGCGTCAAGTGACAGCTTGCTCGCCCCCCGACTCCTATTCCCTTGCTTCACGCGCGGTCGCGGAGCTCCTCGACGCCCGACGCTTCGGCGCAATGATCGCAACAATAGAAGACGCCGTCGGCTTCGAGCCCGTGGCCGATGATGCGGCAGCCGCAATGGCTGCAGGAGGGCGCGAGCCGCGCGATCGCGCATTCGAAACTGTCGAAGGTCAGCCGCTCGCCGGCCGCGATGACGTCGAAGGATTTGTCGTAATCATTGCCGCAAGTGGCGCAAACGCCCATGGCCGGCCTCCTTTGGCCCCCGGATCGGAAAATGCGCAAGGCGGCCAAGGGTTCCGCTTCATTCGGTGAGAAAGGTCGCGAACTCGCTTAAGTCCGCGCGCTCCGAGCGCAGTTTGTTCACGGGAGCATCGAGATCCGCGTAGCCGAGCGCCATGCCGCAATAGAGGAGGTCGGAGGCCGGCAGGTTCAGGAATTCGGAGACTGTCTTCTGTCGCGTCTGCCAGATTTCCTGCATGCAGGTGGCGAGACCCCTCTCGACCGCGGCCAGCGCGACCGACTGCATGAACATGCCGAGATGGGCCCATTGGGCCCGTTCGAAACGGCGGTCGAGCGAGAAGAAAAGCGCGACCGGCGCGCCGAACAGCCGGAAGTTGTTGGACAACCATTGAAGGCGCGCCGCCTTGTTCTCGCGCGGGATGCCGACGAGTTCGTACATCTGCTCGCCGACGGTGAACCGCCGCGTCCGGTACGGCTCCCAGAGATTCGGCGGATAGACCGCGATTTCCGATTCGTTCGCCATCGGGTTTTCGGCGACCGCTTTCTGCATCGCGTCGACGAATCGCTCGCGCGCCGCGCCCATCAGCACATGCACCTTCCACGGCTGCAGATTGCCGCCGGAGGCGGCGTATTTGGCGACGTCGAGAATCTCGCGCACGGTCTCCTCGGAGACCGGACCGTCGAGAAACGCCCGCGTCGAAATGCGCCTCTTGAGGGCATCGGAGACGGAGACGGGCATGAACCTACTCGGCGGCGACCGCCGAATTATAGGTGTAAGTCCTCCACGTCGGGCGGTAATTCTCGTCGGCCTGGTCGCCCCAGCAGACCCATCCGTTCCGCCCGCCGCGGGAAAAGAGCTCGATCCGAGGGCCCCACGAACAGGCCTCGATAATTTCGTATTGCTCATCGGGCTTGCGCGAATGCTCGCGCTTGCGCGTAGCGATCAGATTCACCTGCCGGCGGCCCCGCGCGAGCGTGCGCGCACTCTTCCCGCGCACGCCGAACAAAATCAGCTCGGTGACGTTGCGAAAATAGAACCCGACGCCGCGTCCGTCCGGGCCGCCGTCCTTCCGGATCTTGTGCCAGACGATGTTGGATTTGTAGTCGAAACCCCAAGACTCCATGACGCGCAGGCCCTCGACAAGCATGGCGTTGGGAACCCACAAGTAAAGGTGCGACGGATCGGCGGCGATCTCGCGGACGGGAAGCGCGCAGATTTCGTCGGTCGTCAATGTCGCGTAGCGGGAAAGCCGGCGATGCTCGGGCGCCATCTTGCCGGTGCGATTCGTGAATCGCCACGGCGGATCGGCGAGGATCGTGCCGAATCTCCTGCCGCCCACGGTCGCCAATAGGCGGCGCGCGGCTTCGGAATGCAGATTACTTCCGACGGTCATCGACATAACAGGCCTTTGTTATGGCGAAAGCGACGACTGGACACCCGCCGCCTCCTCCACCCTCAAGCCGAGGCAAGAGTTTGCTCAAGTGAGTCGTGGAGTTGCCATAGCTCGAACCTTTCCCCAGCGCGTTGAAAATCCCCTGCAACTCGCTTGCCCGGGTAATTATGACTCCGACATCGATCGCGCGCAGATCGAATAATTGCCTGAAGTTACTCAGGTCGCGATCGAAAAACGGATCCTTGTTATTCCACTCCACTTCGAGAGCGACGCGCCCCTTGACGCAGTCCACTTTGTGCGTTGGTGCCTCGTAACGCACCTCGTCGACGATTGTCGCCGTGCTATAGGTCTTCTCGCGCCAGCTGAGCTCGTACAAGCGCTTGTCCACTCGCTTTGCGATCGGTGATTTCGATCCGCCTGCCGAAATAATCTCTGTCGCGGTGAGTTCAAATTCGCGCAGCACCGTGAGGATGTCTCTCCATTCCGCCGCGTGCGCCGTATGCAAAACGGCCAAACCGTTCCGCCACTCCCGCACATCAAACCGCGCGCGAATGTCGGCCGGGACTAGAGAAAGCTCGGTCATCCGAACAACATTGCGAGATTCGAATGCCCTGCAAGCGTTCCCTGTTTGTTCTAACGGCAAAGTCGCATGAACGTCAACAGCGAGAGCGCTAAACCGCAAAGCTTGTCCCGCAGCCGCAGGAGGAGGTCGCGTTGGGATTCCTGATCTTGAACGACGCGCCGATGAGTTCGTCGGCGAAGTCGAGTTCGGCGCCCTTGACGAAATCGAGCGAGACCGGATCGACGAGCACCGAGACGCCTTCGCGCGTCACCACAAGGTCGTCGGCGTTCTTCGCGCCGACGATGTCAAACGCGTATTGGAAGCCCGAGCAGCCGCCGCCCTCGACCGCGACGCGCAGCATCGATCCGGCCGGCTCCTTGGCCAGAATTTCCCCGATGCGTCTGGCGGCGCGGGCCGAGACAGCGAAAACCGGGGCTTCGGCGAGGACAGACATCGGCGATTTCATTCCATGCGGATCGGGACACCCTTAAAATAGGGGTCGGCGACCGATTCGCCAAATCGGCCGGCCTGAAGGCTTATGACCCTCTCGTTTCCCGCCCCGCTCGCGCCTTACGCGGCCAAGTCCGCCGAGAGCCGCGGACGGCGCCATCCCGAGCCCGAAAGCCCGACGCGCACCGCCTTCCAGCGCGACCGCGACCGGGTCATTCATTCGGTCGCCTTCCGCCGGCTCATGCACAAGACGCAGGTCTTCGTCAGCCATGAGGGCGACCATTATCGCACGCGCCTGACCCACAGCCTGGAAGTCGCGCAGATTTCGCGCTCGCTCGCCCGCACATTGAAGCTCGACGAGGACCTGGCGGAGTGCGTGGCGCTCGCCCATGATCTCGGCCATCCGCCCTTCGGACACACCGGTGAAGACGCGCTGAAAGAGCGCATGGCGGCCTATGACGGCTTCGATCACAACGCGCAGACGCTCCGCCTGCTGACCAAACTAGAACGCCGCCACGCCGGCTTCGACGGCCTCAATCTGACCTGGGAGACGCTCGAGGGCGTGGTCAAGCATAACGGCCCGCTGGAAGGTCCCGCCGCAGCGAAGCGCGAGCCGCTGCCAGCCGCCATCGTCGAATATGCGCAAACGCATGATCTCTGGCTCGCGACCCATGCCGGACTCGAAGCGCAGGTCGCGGCGATCGCCGACGATATCGCCTATAACAACCACGATGTCGACGATGGCCTGCGGGCCGGACTCTTCACCATCGCCGATGCGCGCGGCCTTCCGCTCGTCGGCCCGGCGCTTTCCGACGTCGAGGAGAAGCATCCGGCGGCGGCGCCCGAAATTCTGATCGCCGAAGCGGTCTCGGCTCTGATCGGGGCGATGGTCGACGATGTCGTCGAAGAGACGAGAGCGCGACTCGCCGTCCTCAAACCTAACCATGCCGACGACATCCGCAGGGCCGGGCGGCAGATCGTCGCGTTTTCCGACCGTCTACGGCCGAAGCTCGACGGGCTCAGGGCGTTCCTTCACCAGAACATGTACCGCCACGAGCGGGTGAATCGCGCGCGGAGCGAAGCGAAGGAGATCGTCCGCGCGCTGTTCGATCGTCTGATGTCGGACCCCGGCGCGCTGCCCGCCGACTGGCTCGCGCGCGCGGCTGTGGGGCCAGGGAGCCGGGCCCGCGCGGTCTGCGACTACATCGCCGGCATGACCGACCGCTTTGCCATGCGCGAGCATGAGCGGCTATGTCGGCAGGCGAATTAGCGATTATGGAATCTGAATGTTTTCAGGGGCATGCGCCAAATGTTAGGATAGCGCCAACGCTCCGATTCGCCTAAAGGTGGCGCCGACGCCGGTGCCTTATGGCCGTTTGGCCGGGCGGACGCCGCAAAGGAGACCTGGAATGACCGTCGAAGCGAAGACCGATGTCATTGAAGACGAATATGAAGAGTATGACGAGTTCGACGAAGAGGAGAACGAACGCGGGCTATCGGGTCTTGTGGTTCTCCTGATGGGCCTTGTCATGCTCGGAGCCTTCGCTTCGGTCGTCTGGATCGCCTACCAGCAGGGCCTAAAGAACGCGAACGCGTCGACCGAGCCGCCGACGATTGTCGCAGATCCGGAGCCCGTGAAGATCGAAAACCAGGTCGCCGAGGCCGCCGATCAGCCTACGGTCTACGATCGCCTGGACGGCGTCGCGGAGACGGCTGAGACGATCGCAGCCGGCCCCGAGGAGCCGATCGCCCGCGGCGACGAAAATCCGATCGCCGGAGTAGCTGAGCCTGCGCCGGGCGCCGAAGGCGCGCCGGGAGTCGTCGATGACGCCGTCGCCGACCGCATCACAGCGCTCGCGCAAGCCGATACAGCGGCCGAGGAGACCGCTGCGCCGCCGGCGACCACCCCGCCGCCGCAGCCGGCTGAAGCCCGGCCGGAGCCGGCCCCGACGCCGCCGCCGGCCGCAGCCGCGTCGTCCGGCGAGGCGCTTTCGGGAAGCCACGTCGTTCAGGTCGGCGCTTTCAAATCTCAGGCGGAAGCCACCGCCAACTGGACTGCGTTGCAGACGAAGCTTGGCGATTACGTCGACGGGAAGGGCGACGATGTCGAGCGGGCCGATCTTGGCGCCAAGGGCGTCTTCTATCGCCTTCGCATCGGACCGTTTGCGTCGTCGGCGGAAGCCAGGACCTATTGCGAAGGGCTCAAGTCCCGCGGCCAGGACTGCATGGTGCGGACGAAATAGGCGGCATGCCGAGCGCCGCGATCTATGACTGCGAAGGGGCGCGCCTGTCGGAAGACGAGCGCGCCTTTTTTCGCGATGTCGATCCTTGGGGGTTCATTCTGTTCGCCCGGCACTGTCCCGATGCGGATAATGTGCGCGCGCTGTGCGCGGAGTTGCGCGACAGCGCCGGACGCAACGCGCCGATTTTCATCGACCAGGAAGGCGGCAGGGTCGCGCGCTTGAAGCCGCCGGTGTTTCCGGCCCACCCGGCGCCTGCGGCCTTCGGCGCGCTCTACAAGCTTGACCCCAAGAAGGCGGTCGAAGCGGCGCGCCTTAACGCTTTTCTCCTGGGGCGATTGGTCTCCGATCTCGGCGTCGACGCGAACTGCGCGCCGATGCTCGATGTTCCCCAGATCGACGCGGACCCCGCGGTCATCGGGGACCGCGCTCTTGCCGCGCATCCGGACATCGTCGCGAAACTCGGCCGCGCTGCGATGGAAGGGCTGATCGAAGGCGGCGCGTTGCCGGTGATCAAGCACCTTCCTGGGCACGGGCGGGCCCGAGTCGACAGTCATCATGAATTGCCTGTCGTAGGCGCATCGCGAAACGACTTGCGCGCGGTGGACTTTGCGCCGTTTCGCGCCTTGAGCAACGCGCCGATCGGAATGACCGCCCACGTCGTTTACGAAGCCTATGACCGTGAGCGGCCGGCGACATTGTCGCCGGTCGTCATCAATGAGGTCATCCGCGGCGAAATCGGTTTCGACGGGCTCCTCCTGACCGATGACCTCAAGATGAAAGCGCTCGGCGGGCCGCTGGGCGAGCGCCCCGGACGCGCCATCGCCGCCGGCTGCGACATCGCGGTCTGCTGCAATTATTCGCTCGAAGACAAGATCGCGGCGGCCAGGACGACGCCGCCGCTTTCGGGCAAATCCGCCGACCGCGCCGAACGGGCGCTGCAGCGTCGTCATGCGCCTCCGCGCACCCCGGTGAATGAAGGCTATGTGCGCCTTGCGGCGCTTCTGAAGCCGGCGCTGGCGTGAAGAATCGCTTAAGATGACGAAATGACCGTGACCGCCTTGGACATGCCCCCTGAGGAGTTCGACGCGCCCGTGCGCTCCGCGCCGGCGGAAGCCTCCGAGGCTCTCGTCGTAAACCTCGACGGCTTCGAAGGGCCGCTCGATCTTCTCTTGGAGCTCGCGCGCACGCAGCGCGTCGATCTCCGCAAGATTTCAATGGTCGCCCTCGTCGAGCAATACCTCGAGTTCGTCGAGGCTGCGAAGACGCGCAATCTCGATCTCGCCGCCGATTACCTCGTCATGGCGGCCTGGCTCGCTTATCTCAAATCGAAGCTGCTCATTCCGTCGAACGAAATCGCCGGCGAACCGAGCGCTGGAGAGATGGCGGCGATCCTCGCGTTCCGTCTGCAGCGGCTTGACACCATGCGCAAGGCGGCCGAAGCGCTCATGAAGCTGCCGCAGCTCGGGATTAATGTTTTCCCGCGCGGTATGCCGGAAGGCGTGCGGGTTCGCCGCAAGGCCGAATGGCATGCGGATCTCTACGAACTCTTGCAGGCCTACACGCGCCAGCGAATCGCTGCTGTCGCCGACAGGGCGTATGCGATCGATCCGCCGAAAGTGTGGTCGATCGAGGAAGCGCGCGCGAGGATCGAGCGCTTGCTGACCGCCATTCCCGACTGGGTCGATTTCCGCAGTCTTGCGCCCGCAGATATTGATGCGCCGCAATCCTCGGTCGTCGCCAGCGCTTTCATCGCGGCGCTCGAATTCGCCAAGACCGGCCGCCTTGATTTACGCCAGCTTGCGCCCTTCGGCCCGGTCTATGTGAGGTCCCGGAACGGCGACGCGAAAGGAAACCCTCATGAACCTTGACGATGATGGCCGCAGCTTCGAAGGACTGAGCGCGCGCGAGGCGCAGGCCGCGCTCGCCAGGGAGTTCAGGCCGAATATGGCGGATGCGGACGAAACGACGAAGCCGGCGGGCGAATGGTCGGTCGACGATCGCGCCGAGCATGTGCGCATGGCCGAGGCGCTTCTGTTCGCGGCGGTCGAGCCGCTCGACGAGGCGGCGATCGCGGAGCGACTGCCCGCCGGCGCCGATGTTCCCGGCGCCCTTGCTGCGCTTGCCGAGCGCTATGAGGGCCGCGGCGTAAGGCTTGCCATGATCTCCGGCAAATGGCGGTTCACGACCGCGCCTGATGTCGCGCACATTCTTGAAAAAGAGCAGGTCCACCCGCGCAAACTCTCCCGGGCGGCCCTCGAAACGCTCGCCATCATCGCCTACCACCAGCCCTGCACGCGGGCCGATATCGAGGATGTGCGCGGCGTCGGGGTCGCCAAGGGCTCGCTCGACCAGCTTCTGGAGATCGGCTGGGTGCGCATGCGGGGACGGCGCAAGGACGTTCCCGGCCGGCCTATTCTCTATGGCACGACGCAGGCTTTCCTTGAGCATTTCAGCCTCGAAGGCGTGACCGATCTTCCAGGTGTTGCTGATTTGAAGGCCGCCGGCCTCCTCGACGCGCGTCTGCCGCCCGGATTCGTCGTTCCTGCCCCCCTCGACGCGGCTGAGGCGGATCTGGCGTCCGCTGAGGACTCGGCAGAAGCCGAATTTGCGCGGGATTTCTTCGACGACGACGCGGCGGACGCTTGATTATCGGCTGTTCCGCCGCATTTGTATCGGGGGCGGGCGGGGGCTAAGAAGGCCCATGGAAAAAGTTCTCGCGATCGGCTTCAGCTGGCAGCAGATCCTGATCATTTTGGTCATCGCCCTGCTGCTTTTCGGCGGGGGCGGGAAGATCACCCAGCTCATGGGTGATTTCGCAAAGGGCATCAAAGCCTTCCGCAAGGGTCTTCAGGAAGATGACAAGCTTGCGCGGCCGGACACCGCCAAGGACGTCACGCCCAAGGAGCCCGACGCCAAGAACGCCGCGAAGCCGGAGTAAATGTCGGCCGGGTTCGCTTCGGCCGTGCAAGACCGGAGGCGCGGACGGCGAGACCGGCCATGAATCTTTCGCCCCAATTCGGATTCTTTGAACTTGTTGTCGTCGCCATCGTGGCCCTGATCGTGGTTGGGCCGAAAGAGCTGCCGAAGCTCATGCGCATGGCCGGGCAGGCCGCCGCCAAAGCCCGACGCATGGCGGAGGAATTTCGTTCAGCATTCCGCCAGATGGCGCGCGAGACCGAAATGGAGGAGATGCGCCGCGAGATAGAGGCGCTCAAACGCAACAGCGGCCTCGCAGAGGCGAAGCGCGACGTTGAAGACGCGGTCCGGCCGGTTGAGGCGGCGCTGCGGGGCGAGGCGGCTGAAATTCAGGACGCCATGAACCGTCCGCCCAAGGATGAGCCCCAGGATAAGCCGGCGCTCGCCGCCGAGGATGTCGCCGGCTCGCGCGCTCCATGAATCAGAAGAAGCAGGAGCTGGCGCTGGCGCTCACTGAGGAGGAGGAGATCCAGGCTTCCGCCGCGCCCCTCCTTGACCATCTGACGGAGCTTCGCGCCCGCCTGATCCGAGTGACGCTCGCCATCGCCGCCGGCTTTGCGGTCTGCTTCGCCTTTTCGCGGCAGACCTTTAACCTGCTGATCATCCCTTTCGTTAACGCCGTTGGAAAAGCGGGAAGCGGCGATGCGACTCTGTATTTCGCGCCGCTCGAGTTCTTCTTCACGCAGGTCCGCCTCGCAGTGTTCGGCGGGATTATCCTCGCTTTTCCGGTCATCGCGTACGAGGTCTACCGGTTCATTGCGCCGGGCCTCTATCGCCGCGAGCGGAAGGCGGCGCTGCCCTTCCTGCTCGCATCGCCGTTGCTGTTCGTCGCCGGCGCGAGCCTCGTCTATTTCTTCATGATGCCGCTCGTCATGCGCTTCGCCGTCGGGTTCGAGGCGGGCGCGGCGTCCGGCTCGCCGGCCAATTATGAGCTCCTGACCCGGGTCGGCGACTATCTCGCGCTCATCACAACTCTCATCCTCGGCTTCGGCTTCGCCTTCCAGATGCCGGTGGTGCTCACTCTAATGGCGCGGGCCGGACTTCTGACCGCTGCGAGCCTGGTCAAATCGCGGCGTTACGCGATCGTCGCGATCTTCATCGTCGCAGCGATCCTGACGCCGCCCGATCCCTTGAGTCAGATCGTGCTCGCGACCTTCCTCATCATCCTTTATGAGGCGTCGATTGTCGCCGTGCGCATGGCCGAAAAAAAGGCGCAAGCGTCCGAAAGCGGGACGGCTCCGGCCTGACCAGGCGCACGAGCGCAGGGCCTCGATCCTGCAGCGTGGCGTCCACCCCTGTCCCAAAGCGGCGCGGCGATGAAGCACGCTCACGTTCTCACCTTGTCCTGCGAGGATCGGCCCGGAATCGTCGCCCGCGTCTCGAGCGCATTGTTCGAAAGCGGCGGAAACATCCTCGAGGCCCAGCAGTTCGACGATGTCGAAACCGGGAGCTTTTTCATGCGCATCGTCTTCGACTTCGCCGAGGAGTTGGCCGACGCTGCGGCGTTCCGGGAGCGGTTCCTCGATGTCGCTGACCGCTTTCGCATGGAGTGGTCCATGCGCCGCCTCGCCGATCCGAAGAGGGTTCTGATCCTCACTTCGCGCTTCGATCACTGCCTCGGCGATCTCCTCTACCGGATGCGCATCGGCGAATTGAAGATCGACGTCGTCGCCGTCGCGTCCAACCATCGGGCGGAAGCGCTGACGCTGCCGGGCTTAAGCTCTCCGTTCCACCATCTGCCGGTGACGAAAGAGACCCGCCACGCTCAGGAGGCGCGGATCCGCAGTCTCGTCGAGGAAACGGGAGCCGAGCTTGTCATCCTCGCACGCTACATGCAGATCCTCTCGGCAGGTCTGGCCGCGTTTCTCGCCGGGCGCTGTATCAATATACATCACAGCTTTCTTCCCGGATTCAAGGGCGCGAGACCCTACCACCAGGCGCATGCGCGCGGCGTCAAGATCATCGGCGCGACGGCGCATTATGTGACCGCCGATCTTGACGAGGGTCCGATCATCGACCAGGACGTCGAACATGTGAGCCACGCCGACACGCCCGGCGATCTCATCCGCAAAGGGCGCGACATCGAACGCCGCGTTCTCGCCCGCGCAGTCCGTTACGCCGTCGAAGATCGCGTGCTGATCAATGGCGGCAAAACCGTCGTCTTCCGCGACTAGAGCGCCGTCAGAGCTGAATGATCACCGTCTTGAGCTCGGTGTAGGCCTCCACCCCTTGGCGCGCCTGTTCGCGGCCGATGCCGGATTCCTTGTAGCCGCCGAAGGGGAGGGCGGCGTCGATCACGGTGTGGCAATTGCCCCAGACATTGCCGGCCTTGAGCTTCGCCGCCAGCCTGTGCATGGCGGAGAGGTCCCTGGTCCACACACAGGCGGCGAGGCCATAGCGCGTGTCGTTGGCGGCCCTCACGACGTCGTCGAGATCGTCGAAGCGTTGGGCGACGACGACAGGGCCGAAGATCTCCTCACGGACGACGCTCATTTCGGGCTTCACGTCGACAAGGACGGTCGGATTGACGTAATAGCCATCCGCGGACGGAGCATCACCGCCGACAGCGACCGACGCGCCGGCTTTACGCCCGGCGTCGATGTAGCCCATCACGCGGTCGAACTGTTCTTCCGAAACCAGCGGCCCCATCTGGCATTCGGGGTCGAGCGAGGGCCGCGGCGCCCATTGGCCGGCGGCCGTCGCTACGCCGTCTAGGACCTTGTCGAAGACCGAGCGGTGCGCATAGAACCGCGAGCCGGCAACGCAGACCTGGCCGGAATTGAAAAACACCGCCGCCGCGGCTTGAGGCGCGACGGTTGCAGGGTCGACATCGGGGAGCACGATGACCGGCGACTTGCCGCCGAGTTCGAGCGTCACGCGCTTCAAGGTGTCGGTGGCGTTGCGGTTGATCCGCTTGCCGATTTCGGTCGAGCCGGTGAACGTCACTTTGTCGACATCGGGATGCTTGACCAGGCGCTCGCCCGCGGTTTCGCCAAGCCCCGTAACGACATTGACGACGCCGGGCGGGATACCCGCTTCAACAACGAGGTCCGCGAGACGGAGCGCCGTCAAGGACGTCTGCTCGGCTGGTTTCAGAACGATGGTGCAGCCGGCGGCCAGCGCCGGGGCGAGCTTCTGCACAGCGAGGAGCAGCGGGAAATTCCACGGCGTGATCGCAGCGACGACGCCGACCGGCTCACGGCGCACATAGGCATGCATGGTCCCCGCGGGCCGCGTCATCGGCTCGACCGATTCGGCGCCGAGCTTGGTCGCCCAGCCGGCGGTATATTGCAGCATGGCGATCGCCCCAGGCACATCGACGGCGGCGGCGATTGTCTTCGGTTTGCCGTTGTCGATCGCCTCGATCTCGGCGAATTCATCCGCATGCGCAGCAATGAGATCGGCGAGCTTGCGGATCATGGTCTCGCGCGCAAAAGGCGCGAGCCCGGTCCAGCGTCCGTCGTCGAAGGCGCGGCGCGCCGCACCGACGGCCCGGTCGACATCTTTGTCCGACGCGTCGGCGAAGCGCGAAATCTCGCGACCGCTCGATGGATCGACGACGGCGATCATCTTGGCGTGCGAGGAGGGGACCCAATCATTGTCGATGAAGAGCGCCGGCTTGCGCGCGAGCGCCATTTTCGCGGCGGCGGAATAATCGCGCTGCTCCAGAGAGACCTTCGTCATGACGTTCATATGATCCTCTATGATTTGGCGCCCTTATAGGCCGCCTGGCTCGGCGCTCCCAAGGGCAAAATCCTCTTCGTGATCTTCGTGAACTTGGTGGTCAACGAAGGGCACGAGGCGCGGCTGCGCTTCGAGCTTCCAAAATCTCTCTCCGATCCGTAATCCTTGGTCTCCGGCGACAGGGAGAGCCGCCCGTGAAGACAAAAGCTGCGATCGCGTTCGCGCCGAACCGGCCGCTTGTGATCGAAGAGATCGATCTCGAAGGGCCCAAAGCCGGCGAGGTTCTAGTGGAAATCATGGCGACCGGCGTTTGCCACACCGACGCTTATACGCTTGAGGGCAAGGATTCCGAGGGGATCTTTCCCTCGATCCTCGGCCATGAAGGATCGGGAATCGTGCGTGAGATCGGCGCCAGCGTGACCGCCGTCAAGCCCGGCGATCACGTCATCCCACTCTACACGCCGGAATGTCGGCAGTGCAAAACCTGCCTCTCGCGCAAGAGCAATCTGTGTACCTCCATTCGCGCGACGCAAGGGAAGGGGCTGATGCCCGACGGCAAGAGCCGCTTTTCCCGCAAGGGCGAAACCATTTTCCATTACATGGGCTGCTCGACCTTCTCGAATTTCACCGTGCTCCCCGAAATCGCGGTCGCCAAAATCCGCAGCGACGCGCCCTTCGAGACGGCCTGCTATGTCGGCTGCGGCGTCACCACCGGGATCGGGGCGGTGATCTGGACGGCCAAGGTCGAAGCCGGCGCCAATTGCGCCGTGTTCGGCCTCGGCGGCATCGGCCTCAACGTCATCCAGGGGTTAAGGCTTGTCGGCGCGAGCCGCATCGTCGGCGTCGACATCAACCCCTCCAAGCGCGTCATGGCGCAAAAATTCGGCATGACCGATTTCGTCAATCCGAGCGAAATCGGCGCGAAGAACGTCGTCGACAAGATCGTCGAGCTGACCGGCGGCGGCGCCGACTATTCCTTCGATTGCACCGGCAACACCGACGTCATGCGCCAGGCTTTGGAATGCTGCCATCGCGGCTGGGGGACCTCCGTGATCATCGGCGTCGCCGAGGCCGGCAAGGAAATCGCCACGCGCCCGTTCCAATTGGTCACCGGACGCGTATGGAAGGGCACCGCCTTTGGCGGGGCGCGCGGGCGCACCGACACGCCGAAAATCGTCGACTGGTATATGGAGAAAAAGATCGAGATCGATCCGCTCATCACCCATAAGATGCCGCTGGAAAAGATCAACGACGCGTTCGAGCTGATGCATGAAGGCAAATCGATCCGCAGCGTGGTGGTGTTTTGACGGAGGTCGCCATGAGATTCTCGCTCGCTTTGGCCTTTGCCCTCGCATTCGCCGCCAGCGCCGCGCGCGCCGGTGAAGTTTCGCCGATGCAGGAGGGCTACTGGTTCTGCCAGACGGTTCAGAGCGCGCCAACCGCGACCCTCTATGTGAGCGACCATTTCGAGGCGAATGCCGACCGCAGTGAAGTGCCGAGCGCGTTCAAGAAGATGCTCGCCGCAAAATACGGCTATGCCGGCCAGGTCTCGTGCTCCACGGCCTTGAAGGGCGCCGGAATTCTCGAGAAGATCAGCGGCGACAATCAGCGCTGGTACGGACAGATCCGCGCCGGAGGCGGCAAGGTCGTCGAGACCCATTGGACCTTCGCGGCCGAAGCTGAGCGCCTCTCCTATCAGTGCTCCGGCGGCGCCGAGCACATGAAGGGGGACATGCGCGCGGCAACTTATCTCTACACGGATGTTCTCGACATGCCGGGTTCGGAGCAGGCGAAGCTCAGCGAAGCCTGGATCGCCCATATCGAGACCTTGCATCCGGGTTGGTTCTTCGCCTCCAAGGGTTGTACGCTGCTTCCGGCTGACGCCACGGAGCGGAAGTCGATGATCGACAACATGATGGCGTCGTGGAAGGCGCACAACGCAGAATTGGTTCGCCTCGACTGGAAATACGCGCCGCTTGGCGCAACCGCCAAGCCTGCCGCGGTCCCGTCGGCGGCGGCCGCGGCGAATTACTATCAATGCTGGATGAGCGACGCCGGCGGCGGCTATTACATGACCGACGGTTTTCCGAGCGCCAAGGACGAGGCCGCGGTGAAAGCGGCCTGGCGGACCCATATCGTTGCGCTGCATCCGCCCAAGGGCTTTGCGCAGATCGGCTGCAAGGCGCTTCCCGCCGACGCGACGGAACGGCGCAAAGCGATCGATTTCAATTTCAGCTATGCCGGGCCGGTGGCGACGCGCATCGACTGGATTCCGTGAAGACGATTGTAGGGCGGATGGAGCGCAAAGCGCGATATCCGCGTATCGCCGTAATGTAGAGCGCGGATATCGGCCTTTGGCCTCCATCCGCCCTACGGATGACGAATGGGAGAGCAACATGGCCAAAGTCTTATGCGTTCTCTACGACGACCCCGTCGATGGATTTCCCAAAAACCACCTCCGCGACGACATCCCGAAGTTGAAGGTCTATCCGGACGGCCAGGAGCTGCCGACGCCGAAGGCGATCGATTTCAGGCCCGGCGCCCTCCTCGGCAGCGTCGGCGGCGAACTGGGCCTGCGGAAATTCCTCGAAGCAAAAGGCCATGAGTTTGTCGTCACCGCCGACAAGGACGGAGCCGGCAGCGCGTTCGAGAAGCATCTCCCCGACGCCGAGATCGTCATCTCGCAGCCATTCTGGCCGGCCTATTTGACCGCCGAGCGCATCGCCAAGGCGCCGAAGCTGAAGCTCGCGATCACCGCAGGCATCGGCTCGGACCATGTCGATCTGCAGGCGGCGATGGATCGGAAAATCACCGTCGCCGAAGTCACCTACTGCAACTCGATCTCGGTCTCAGAGCATGTGGTGATGATGATCCTCGCGCTCGTCCGGAACTACATCCCGTCTTACGGATGGGTCGTCAAAGGCGGCTGGAACATCGCCGATTGCGCGAGGGATTCCTACGACGTCGAGGGCATGCATGTCGGATCGGTCGCCGCCGGCCGCATCGGCTATGCGGTCCTGAAGCGCATGAAGCCCTTCGACGTGCATCTTCATTACACGGACCGGCACCGCCTGACGCCCGCGCAGGAGAAGGAGCTGGGGCTCACTTTCCACGAGACCGTCGAGGACATGGTGAAGGTCTGCGACGTCGTCACGATTAATTGCCCGCTTCATCCCGAGACCGAGCATATGTTCGACGCGAAGCTGATCGCGAAGATGAAGCGCGGCGCCTATCTCGTGAACACCGCGCGCGGAAAGATCTGCGACCGCGACGCAGTGGCGAAAGCTTTGGAGAGCGGCCAGCTCGCGGGGTACGCCGGCGACGTGTGGTTTCCGCAGCCAGCGCCCATGGACCATCCCTGGCGGGGCATGCCGCGCCACGGCATGACGCCGCATATCTCCGGGACGACCCTCTCAGCGCAGGCGCGCTACGCCGCGGGGGTGCGCGAAATCCTCGAATGCTGGTTCGACAAACGCCCGATCCGCAACGAGTATCTGATCGTCGAGGCTGGCCGCCTCGCTGGCGCCGGCGCGCACTCCTACAGCGCCGGCAACGCGACCAAAGGCTCCGACGAAGCGGCGCGGTTCAAGCGTTGATTCGGCTTGTAGGGTGCATTAAGCCCGGCGAAGCCGGGCGCAATGCACCAGCGATTTCGCCGCGAGTCCGGTCGCGCATTGCGCGCCGGCGAAGGGCCGGCGCGTAATGCACCCTACGAAAAGCAGAGGAGGAGAGAAATGTCCGCATTCACGCATGTTGTTCTCGGTACGAATGATCTCGCGCGGTCGCGCAAATTTTATGATGCGGCGTTGAAGCCTTTGGGCCTCGACTATGTCGGCCCGATGGGTCCGAACGGGGCGATGTACGGCAAGGGCTCGCCCGAATTCATGATCACCAAGCCGGCCAACGGAAAGCCCGCGACGTTCGCCAATGGCGGCACGCTCGGTTTCGCAGCGCCGAATCGCAAAGCCGTGCACGCCTTCCACGAAGCTGCGCTCAAGAACGGCGGCGCGGACGAAGGCAAGCCGGGCCCGCGCGACTTTACGCCGACGGCCTACGCCGCCTATGTCCGCGACCCAGACGGCAACAAGCTCTGCACCTATTGCTTCGCCAAGGAATAGGAGTTCGATTCCTTCTGCTGCAGGAAGGCGTCGAACATGACGACCGTCCATAATTCCTGCGCGCAATCGGCGAGGCCGCGGCGATGGCTATCCGCCATTTCCTCGACGGCCTTGCTGTGGAGCATGCCGGTCTCGCGCCACGCCGGGGAGGATTTCAGTCGCTCCAGCGGACTGCCGGCGCGGCGCAGCCAGTCCGCGACCGGCGGCGCGAACCCCCGTTTCTTGCGATAGAGGATTTCGCGCGGCAGTCGTCTTTCAAGCGCGGCCTTGAGCACGCGTTTGCCCGCCCCGCCGTCGAGCTTGAAGGTAGGATCAAGTCGGCCCGCCCATTCGACGACCCGATGGTCGATGAGGGGCGGGCGGACTTCGAGCCCATGCGCCATCGCGGCGCGATCGACCTTGACTAGCATGCGGCCGGGAAGCCAGGTCGCAAGATCGACGCGCTGCGCGGCGATAAGCGGGTGTTCGTCGCGCCCCATCGCAGCTTCGACGACGGATTCCGGCTCATAGCCGGCGAGCGCGGCGACGAAGTCCTTAGACAGGATCCGGCCGATCCGCTGAGGAAGATTCGCGGCCATCGCATGCGCATAGGCCCGCGCGCGCGGTTCGCCGAGCGCCTGCAGCGTTGTCTTGAGCCTCATCGGCCGCGGGGCCCAATCGAGCTTTGGATAGACAGCGCCCACCGCCCCGAATGTCGCCTGGCGCAAGGGGAGTGGCGCGAGCGAGCGCACCCGCTCCTCGCTGACAAAAAATGGATAACGCCGATAGCCGGCGAAGATTTCATCGCCGCCATCGCCCGAAAGCGCGACCGTGACATGTTTTCGCGCAAGACCGGCGACAAGATAGGTCGGCAGCGCGGAAGGGTCGGCGAAGGGCTCGCCAAAGACGCGCGCAATCTTGTCGATGAGCGCCGCAGCATCGAGCGCGGCGACATCCTCGTGATGATCCGTCGAAAAGATGCGTGAAATTTCGCGCGCGAAGGGCCGCTCGTCGAACGCCTCCTCCTCGAAACCGACGGTGCAGGTTCTCACCTTCCCGCCGGCCGCGGCCATCGCGGAGACGACCGCCGAGGAATCGACGCCCCCCGAGAGGAACGCGCCCAACGGGACGTCCGATATCATCTGTGAGCGGACGGCCTCGTCGAGGAGACACAAAAGCTCCTCGCAGGCCGACTCAAAGTCTCGGCCGCGCTCCGGCGCGAATGGCGGCCGCCAATACACGGCCTCTTTGAGCGGAGCGCGGCGCGAAGCGACAAGCGTCGACCCGGGCGGCAATTTGCGCACGCCTTTGTAAATCGACTTGGGGTCGGGAACGAAGCCGTAAAGGAAATAGTCGCTGACGGCCTCCGGATCGAGTTCGAGGCGGATGAGGCCGGACGCAGCGATTGCGCCGATTTCCGACGCGAACAGGAGAAAGCCGTCCGCCGTCGTCGCATAATAGAGCGGGCGCTCGCCCATGCGGTCGCGGGCGAGAGTGAGCGACTTTCCCGCCGCGTCCCACCATCCGAATGCGAACATGCCGCTGAGCGCGTTTATGAATCGGGAGCCGCTGCGCGCGAGTCCCTCAACGAGGACCTCGACGTCCGATCGCGTGGAAAAGCGCACTCCTTTGGCGCCAAGCTCGCGGGCGAGTTCCTGAAAATTATAGATCTCGCCGTTATACGTAATGACGCCGCGGCCGCCCTGCGCATGAAAGGGCTGCGCGCCGCCCTCAATATCGATAATGGCGAGGCGACGATGGCCGAAGCCGACGCCCGGCGCCTCGAAATACCCCTCGCCGTCGGGCCCTCGATGGGCGACGGCGTCGGTCATGCGCTTCAAGGCTGCGCGATCGACGTCTCGTTCGCCCTTGAGGTCGAATATGCCGGCGATGCCGCACATGGGATCAATTTCGCGGGTCGATGCGCGCCAGCCAATCCGTCTCCGCCGGCGGCGCCCGATCTATGACAAATCGGCCGTAGGCGGATGACATAGCGACTGCTGCGACCGCGATCAGAGCGGTGATCTGTGACTTGCGCGCGGCTGTCTGCGGCTGGTTCCACTCTCCCGTTGGCGGGAGAGGGGACAGGGGTGAGGGTTTATCCGCGCGCTCGTCCTTTGTGGAAAGACCCTCACCCCCGACCCCTCTCCCGCTCCGCGGGAGAGGAGAGATCGCTGCGGGCCCGCCTTGCCGCAATTCACGGTCCGCCATTCGGCGACCGACGGCGATGAGGGCGACGACGACCGCCGCGTATAGGGCCCAGCCGAAAAACAGATGATCGCCGGCGATCGGAATCGCGCCGCCGGAAACAGTATCGATCGCGATCACCAGAAACGCTCGCAGGATGTTTGTGGCGATCGCCGCGGCGAGCGCTAGCGCGACAAAGGCGATCCGGTATCGCCAGGAATGGAGCGCAAGGTGGGCGAAGACGGCGGCGATCAGAAAGGAGGCAAGCAGGAAATTGAGGCCCGCGCAGGCTTCGGCGATTTCGAAGCGGCCGCCTGACGTGGCGATGACATGATCCTCGATGGAGGCGGCGATGCCGGAAAAATCGAGGAGCGCCATTACTCCGCCCGCGGCGGCCCATTGCAATGCAGGAAGGACTGTTTCTCCGAAGGGAACCATGAAGTAGAGGAGAGCGAGGGCGAAGGCATGACGCTTGATCGCCGTCGGCCCGAATAGAGCGGCCGCCCCGGCGATCAGGAGACTGACGAATGCAAGCTCCTCGATGATATTCGCGTCTGCCGCGCGTCCAATGACCCAGAGCCCGGCAGCCGAAACGACGCCGACGAGAGCTGGCGGCCAGGCGCGACTTTGCTGGCTCTTTCCTTTGCGCAAAATGAGCCAAACCGCGGTCGGCGCGACGAGGAATCCATGATGATAAGCTGATGACGACGCCCACAGGTCGACCATCGTCGTAACCGTCGGCCTGTAGAACGCGATAGCCGCCAACGTGAAAAGCGCGAAAAATGCGCCCGTCGGACCGAACCGGCGCATCAACGGGGCGGTCGGCGCGATCAGGTCGCGATGGTTTGCGGCGATGGTCATCGGTTTGGCATTCTACCGCCCGCCGCTCAGGCTTTGGTTAAGGACAGCGCCATTGTGCCCTTTGCGCCTTCTTCGCGCCCTTCGTTGTTTGGCGGTCGCTTGAAACACGATGGGCGCAAGCAAGTCACGAAGTCACGACTGATCTCGAAGGTTAACTCCGCTTGCGCTCAGCGGTTCAGCCGGCCCTCGATCAATCCCTCGACGACCGAGGGGTCCGCCAGGGTTGAGGTGTCGCCGAGCGCGCCAAAATCGTTCTCCGCGATTTTGCGCAGGATGCGTCGCATGATCTTGCCTGAGCGGGTCTTCGGGAGTCCCGGCGTGAAGTGGATGAGATCGGGTTTGGCGATGGGGCTGATTTCGCGCGCGACGGTTTGGCGGATTTCGGCGCGGGCGTCGTCGGTCGCAGCTTCGCCCGCCTTCAGAGTGACATAGGCGTAAACGCCCTGACCTTTGATATCATGGGGATAGCCGACGACGGCCGCTTCGGCCACCTTCGGACAGGCGACGATTGCGCTTTCGATTTCCGCCGTACCGAGACGATGGCCGGAAACGTTGAGGACGTCGTCGACGCGTCCGGTGATCCAGTAGTAGCCGTCGGCGTCCCTTTTGGCGCCGTCGCCGGTGAAGTATTTGCCCGGATAGGTCTTGAAATAGGTGTCGACGAATCGCTGATGGTCGCCGAACACCGTTCGCATCTGCCCCGGCCACGACCCGAGCAGCACCAGATTGCCTTGCGCCTCGCCTTCGAGGATGCGTCCATCGGCGTCGACGATCGCCGGCTGGATGCCGGGCAACGGCAAGGTCGCCGAGCCCGGTTTCAAGTCCGTCGCGCCGGGGATCGGCGCGATCAACGCCGCGCCGGTTTCGGTCTGCCACCAGGTGTCGACGATGGGGCAGCGCTCTTCCCCGACAACGCGGCGATACCACAGCCAGGCTTCGGGATTGATCGGCTCCCCGACCGTTCCGAGAAGACGCAGGGAGGAGCGGTCGGCCGCCGTAACGAAGCGATCGCCCTCGCGCATCAGGGCGCGGATCGCGGTCGGCGCCGTATAAAAAATGTTCACCTTGTGCTTCTCGACGACCTTCCAGAAGCGCGAGGCATCCGGCCAGTTGGGCACGCCCTCGAAAATGACCGTCGTTGCGCCGGTTGCAAGCGGTCCGTACACGATGTAAGTGTGGCCCGTGACCCAGCCGACATCGGCGGTCGACCAGTAGATTTCTCCCTGCCGGTAGTCAAAGAGCGCGGCGAAGGTCCAGGCGGCGTAGACGAGATAGCCGCCGGTCGTGTGGAGGACGCCTTTGGGTTTTCCGGTCGAACCCGACGTATAGAGAATGAAGAGCGGATCCTCGGCGCCCATGGTTTCAACCGGGCAGTGGGGCGAGACGTCGTCGCGCGCTTCGCCTCGCCAGAACAGGTCGCGGCCGCGGGTCATCGCGACCTTGGCGCCCGTGCGTTCAATCACCAGAACAAGGCGAACGCCTGCCGACTTGCCGATCGCCTTGTCGACGTTGGCTTTCAAAGGGATGGTCTTGCCGCCGCGCACGCCTTCGTCGGCGGTGATCACCGCGACGGCCCCGCAATCCTCGATGCGGCTGGCCAAAGCTTCCGCGGAAAACCCTCCGAATACGACCGAATGGACAGCCCCGATGCGCGCGCAGGCGAGCATCGCGTAAGCCGCCTCCGGGATCATGGGCATATAGATGACGACGCGGTCGCCGCGCTTGACGCCCCTGGCCTTGAGGACATTCGCCATGCGGCAGGTTTCCTCGAACGCCTGCGCATAGGTGACGCTTCGCGAGATTGCCGGGTCGTCGCTCTCCCAGACGATGGCGACGTCGTCGGATTTCTTCGGCAAATGCCGGTCGAGGCAGTTCGCGCAGGCGTTGAGCGCGCCGTCATAGTACCAGCGAATGTGAAGATCCCTGGCGTCGAACGAAACGTCCGAAACCTTGGTGAAGGGCGTGATCCAGTCGATCCGGCGTGCGGTCTCCGCCCAGAAGGCGTCAGGGTCCGCAGCCGCCTCGCGGCGCATGGCGGCCGCAGCCGCAGCGGTGATCGAGGCTTTCCGGGCGAAGGCGGGATCGACACGGATCAGTTGATTGGTCATGGGGCGCCCTCAAGGGGCGCGCCGTGCCGGCCCGCCCGGCGCCGTAAGGTTAAGCGATAGCCCGGCGCTTGCAAAACGCCGGGCGCAGCTTCGGCCCAAGGATCGGCTAATTCGCGGCTGCGCCCTGAACGACGAAGCAGCTCAGGGACTTTTCCTGTAGCGACTGGCAAACGGACCGGGCCTCTTCCGCGGAAAACTTCACGAAGCGGGCCCGAAAGAGTTCGCCGCCATCGCTCGTCCGCATCGGCTCGATGGCGCGGGCGCGCTCAGAAAGCTCGCCGGCGACGGCCGCTTCTTCGAGCTCCGTTACGGCCATTTCGTGAGTCGAATAGGCGCCGATCTGGACGCTCCAGTCGGAAGCCGCTTCGTCCACGTCGCCCTCGCCGAGAAAGCCTTCCGCCGGCGACATGGCGGCGAGGCGGGCCCGCTCCATTTCGTTGAGTTCATCGGGCGACGCAGCCGAGATGAGAGCGCCGATGGCGTCGGGGGCCGGCTCCAGCGGCGACGCGAGGTCGGAGGCGGCGGTCATGATTTCGCGACGCACCGCCTCATCGCCGGCGACGGTCGGGACCGCCCGTTCGCGCTCGAGTTGCGCGAGCAAGGTCGGTTTGATGCGCGGGGTCGGGGTCTCCCGGTGCAGGGAGGCGATCAATGTCGGGTCGCCGGCGACCGAAGCGAAAGCGCCGTCAAGAAGCTCCTGCATGTGCGCGTCGCGCGAGCGCACGGAACGGCCGCCGAGGACGACCCCGATCAGGCGGTTTCCATCCCGGCTCGCCGAGGTCGCCAAATTGAATCCGGACCGCCGCGTATAACCCGTTTTCAGGCCTTCCGCCCCCGGATAATTCTGAACGACGGCGTTGTGGGTGCGATAGGTTCGGCCGTTGTAAACGAAGGATTCCGTGGAGAAATAATGATAATATTGCGGAAAGTCCTGCGCGATGCGCCGGCCGAGCGTCGCAAGATCGCGCGCAGTCGTAATCTGGCGCGAATTCGGCAGGCCTGACGCGTTGCGGAACGTCGTCGCCGTCATGCCGAGGGCGCGGGCTTTTTCGGTCATCTTCTGCGCGAAGCGCCATTCCGATCCCGAAATCGCTTCAGCGACGACGACGGCTGCGTCATTGGCGGATTGAACGATCAGCGCCTTGATCGCGGTCTCGACGTCGATTTTCGACCCTTCCGCGAGCCCGAGGCGCGACGGGGGCTGTCCCGCGGCGAGCGCGGTCGCGGACAGTTCCGAGTCGGCGCTCAAGCGACCCGCTTCGATCTCCTCGAACAGGAGATAGAGCGTCATCATCTTGGTCAGCGACGCGGGGTAGCGCTTTTCGTCCGCATACCGCGCAAACAGGAGATCGCCGGAATCGGCGTGAACGACGACGGCGGCGTATTTATTGGCCGCGGGCTTGCGACGCGCCTTGGCGGAGGCGGGGTCGATCGAGCCGACGGCGAGGAGGAGAGCGAAAACAGCAAACAGGATGGTACGCAACAGGGTGCTCATCGCGCAAACCTCGCCCAACATTACGCGCATTTCAAGATGCCGGGCGCCCCGCCCCTGATAGCCGCCCGACCGCCCGCGCGATGGACCCCGAGCAAACGTCATGCCGCCGAAACAGCCGCCGCCGACGATCATGTCTGCGAACGGTAAACCAATCGTTAACCCGTCTTTCCAGTTTGTTCAGAATGGGCTCAGAACCTTTCGCCAGATAGGCGATTGTGCGGCGCACAAAATATGTTGACGCAACAAGCGCCGCCGCCTATGTTGCAATGCACAAGACGGCATGGGTCCCCCGCCCAAGCCAGAGACAGATCGCCAAGGAGAGACATTGATGGCCACCGCCAAGAAATCGCACGCCGCCGCCGACACCGTAGAAACCTGGACCAACGTGAACCCCGAGTCCCTCAAGCAGGGCTACGAAAAGTTCGCCAAGGGGTTCAGCAAGCTCGCAGATTTCAACCGCGAGTCTATGGAGGCGTGGATGGCATCGGCGGGCGCGATCGCCAAGGGCGTCGAGAAAGCGGCGTCCGAGAACTCTGCTTTCGCCAAGGCTTCTTACGAAGATACTCTCGCGGCCTTTAAGGCGGCGACGGCCTCCAAGAGCGTTCAGGAGGCCATGTCCATACAAACCGACTATCTGCGCTCGGTTTTTGAGAAGAACCTCGGGCAGTTCAACAAGCTCGCCGAGCAGTGGGTGGCGACGACCAAGGAAGCGGCCGAGCCGCTGAACGTCCGCTACGGCGAATTCGTGGACATGGTTCAGTCCTATCGGCCTTAATCGAGGCGCGCCAAATCTTCGAAAGGCCCGGCCGTCCCGCCGGGCTTTTTTCTGCTTGGAGAGCGGCGTTAATCCTCGCGCGCCGATTTCTCTCTTTTCAACCCTATGCGGATACATATTTAATGGGTTGCGGCACGAGCGGGCGCGATAGCGTTGCGTTGAAGGGAATGGCGGAGGAACGGGACAATCAGGGACCAGGCATCGGAGTCGGAGTCGTCACCCGGACGGCTCCGAAGACGAAGCGCCCGTCGCTCTATAAGGTCCTCCTGCTCAACGACGACTACACGCCGCAGGAGTTCGTCGTCTGGCTGCTGCAGGCGGTGTTCAAGAAGGCGCCTGAAGACGCCCTGCGCATCATGCTCCATGTTCATCAGACGGGCGTCGGGATTTGCGGCGTTTACACCTATGAAGTCGCAGAGACGAAGGTGGCGCAGGTGATGGAGCTGTCCCGTCGCAACCAGCATCCCCTGCAGTGCACGATGGAGCGCGAATAGTGGCGTCCTTCAGCAGAAGTCTCGATCAGGCGCTCCACCGGGCGATCGCGCTCGCCACCGAGCGCGAACACGAATTGGCGACCCTCGAGCATTTGCTGCTGGCCCTGACCGACGACCAGGACGCCTCGGCGGTCATGCGCGCCTGCAATGTCGACATCGACGTCCTGCGCAAGAACCTCGTCGAGTTCCTCGAAAACGACCTCGCCAATCTGAAGCTCGAGCGCGGCGACCAGGCGAAGCCGACCGCGAGCTTCCAGCGGGTCATCCAGCGCTCGGTCATTCATGTGCAGTCATCGGGCCGCGAGGAGGTGACCGGCGCGAACGTGCTCGTCGCTCTTTTCGCCGAACGCGAAAGCCACGCCGCGCATTTCTTGCAGCAGCAGGACATGACGCGTTTCGACGCCGTCAATTACATCTCGCACGGACTGGCCAAGCGACCCGGCGAGGGCGTATCGCGGACGCCGCGCGGCGCGAGCGAAGACGGCGACGCCAAAGGCGACCAGAGCGCGCTCACCGCCTATTGCGTCAATCTCAACGACAAGGCGCGGCAGGGAAAGATCGATCCTTTGATCGGCCGCGAGGCTGAGGTCGAGCGCTCGATCCAGATCCTGTGCCGCCGGCGCAAGAACAATCCGCTGCTCGTGGGCGATCCGGGCGTCGGCAAGACGGCGATCGCGGAAGGCCTCGCGCGGAAGATCGTCGATGAAGACGTCCCCGAAGTTCTCGCCGATTCGACCATCTTCGCCCTCGACATGGGCGCGCTTCTGGCCGGCACGCGCTATCGCGGCGATTTCGAGGAGCGCATCAAATCGGTGCTGAAAGAGCTTGAGGACCACGAAGACGCAATCCTGTTCATCGACGAGATCCACACGGTGATCGGCGCCGGCGCGACCTCGGGCGGGGCGATGGACGCATCGAATCTCCTGAAGCCCGCTCTGCAATCCGGCCTGCTGCGCTGCATGGGGTCGACGACCTACAAAGAGTACCGCCAGCACTTCGAAAAGGACCGCGCGCTCGCCCGCCGCTTCCAGAAGATAGATGTCGGCGAGCCGAGCCTCGAAGATACGATCAAGATCCTCTCCGGCCTCAAACCCTATTTCGAAGAGCATCACAACGTCGAATATACGCCGGAAGCGATCAAGGCAGCCGCCGATCTGTCGTTCAAATACATGACCGACCGCAAACTGCCGGACAAGGCGATCGACGTGATCGACGAGGCGGGCGCGCGTCAGATGCTGTTTCCGGTTCAGTCGCGCAAAAAAATCATCGGCGTCGAAGAGGTCGAGGAAGTCGTCGCCAAGATGGCGCGCATTCCGCCGAAGTCCGTGTCGAAATCGGACACCGAGAAACTCAGAAGCCTCGGCGAGGATCTGAAGCGGGTCGTGTTCGGGCAGGAGGCGGCGATCGCCCAGCTCGCCGCCGCCATCAAGCTTGCCCGCGCCGGCCTGCGCGAACCGATGAAGCCGATCGGCAGCTATCTCTTCGCCGGCCCGACCGGCGTCGGCAAGACGGAGGTCGCCAAGCAGCTAGCGATTCTGATGGGCGTCGAGCTCATCCGCTTCGACATGTCCGAATATATGGAACGTCACACCGTTTCGCGGCTGATCGGCGCGCCGCCAGGCTATGTCGGCTATGACCAGGGCGGACTTCTGACCGACGCCATCGACCAGCATCCGCATTCGGTGCTCCTGCTCGACGAAATCGAAAAGGCGCATCCGGAGATCTTCAATATCCTGCTGCAGGTGATGGACAACGGCCAGCTCACTGACACCAACGGCAAGAAGATCGACTTCCGCAACGTCATCATGATCATGACCACCAATGCGGGATCGCAGGACGCGGCGCGCTTCGCCATCGGATTCTCGGGCGGCAAGAAGGACGACGAGACCGACGCGGCGATCAAGCGCCTGTTCACGCCGGAATTCAGGAACCGCCTTGACGCGACCGTCCATTTCGCCGGCCTCTCGTCGGCGATCATCGATCGCATCGTCGAGAAATTCGTGCTTCAGCTTGAAGTCCAGCTCGCCGACCGCGGCGTGACCTTCGAGCTCGAGCCGGGGGCCACACGCTGGCTCGCGGAAAAAGGCTTTGACGACGAGATGGGCGCCCGGCCGCTGGCGCGGGTTATTCAGGAGCACGTCAAGAAGCCCATCGCCGACGAGATCCTCTTCGGCGCCCTTAAGGGCGGCGGCGTGGTTCGCGTGTCTCTGGACAAGACGGATGCGACGAAGCTCGCCTTCGAGTTCATTCCCGATCCGGAAAGCCCCGGAGGCGATGGTCCGGGCAAAAGCGTTCCGGCCCTGGTCGGTAAAGCCTAGTCATGCGCGCCGCGTGCGCTCGAACGATGCGGCGCCCCCAGCGATGATCTGATGGCCGCGAACGAGATCCAGACGGCCTATCACGCGCGCGGCTATGCGCATCTTCAGGCGCTTTGCCCGCCCGCGGTGACGCGGCATCTCCTCGGCGTCATCTGCGAGGACCTCGGGAAGCCGGGAATCGCTGAGCGCTTCTTGAGGAAGCCGACCGTCAACGCCAAGCCGTCTTATGAATTCTACAGTTATCAATATCCGCCGGTGATGGGCTTTCACTGGGGGCTGACCTCGCGCATGTGCGAGGTGACGGGAAAAAATCTACTTCCGACCTATGGCTTCTTTCGGGTCTATCAGAAGGACGATATCTGCACGGTCCATTCCGACCGTCCGTCCTGCGAGCACAGCCTGTCGCTTGCGCTTGCTTACGCCGACGACGCGGTCTGGGATTTCGAAATCGGCAGCCGCCCCTACGATTACGAGTCCGCGTGCATGCTCAAAGCAGCCGCCGATTTTGGCGGCGAGGACTATGCGACGCTTAAGCTCACTCCTGGAGACGCGATTCTCTACAAGGGCGTCAATTATCGGCACGGGCGCATGACGCCCAACCCGAACCGCTGGTCCGCGCATCTCTTCATGCACTGGATCGACGTCGACGGCCCGTTCAAGGTGTGGGCGTTCGACAAGCAGGTTTTGCCGGAACCGACGGGGTTCGTGTTTCCGTAGCGCTGACTGCGCCGGCGTATGGCATCCGCCTACAGCGAAGCCAAGGTCAATCTGAGATCGGGAAACTGCGCCGGGGCGATGGTCCCTTCGAACGGGACGCGCAGGATCGGCGTCGTCCATCCGGAGGGCGAAGGCCCGCGATGGACGTGCGTTGCGCCTTCTTCCAAATCGACGACCCAGTATTCCTGTATTGCGGCTGCCGCATAGAGCGGCGCCTTGACCTTAAGGTCCTTCCGCCGCGTCGCGTCCGAAATCTCGATGGCCCACAATACGTCGGATGCACGCACGATTCTGGTCGCGACTCCGGCGCGCGCGACATAGATGTCCGGATCGACGCGCGTGAACCCGGAAAGTTCGACGGTCGCGCCGAGGAAGACCTCGAACGCTTTTCGGTCGACCTGCGTCGCCAGCGACAAATGCAGCTTCGAAAGCATTCTTGCGTGGGGCGTATGTTGGGCGGCCATCGGGACGATTTCCCCATCGATGAGTTCGTACCGGCCCTCGGCGTCGAGTACGCCCGCCTCGACCATCCGGTCGATATCGGAGACGGAGAAGCGGTGACGCTCGAGTCCTTCGGCGGCCGTGGTGAACGATTGGCTCATGACGGAATTTTACACAATTCGGTTCTGGCGCGCCATTGGCGGGAGCGCCCGGCGGATCAGAGCGCCGCCGCGATCTTCGTCGCGAGTTCGTTGAGCGCCGCCGCGTCGGCGGGCTTTCCCGCAGCGTGTGGACGGAGCGCGCGCCCCGAATAGACCGGAATGACGTGAAAATGGATGTGGAACACCGATTGCCCGGCGTCCGAGCCGTTCAACTGCATGATACGAAGCCCATTGGGCTTCAGCGCCCTGTCGACGGCTCTTGCCACTTTCTGAACCGCTGCGATCAGCGTCTTAAGTTCGGCCTCCGGAACATCGAAAAGGCTCGTCGCCTTGGCGCGCTTCGGAATGATCAGCGCATGACCCTCCGACTGCGGAAAAATATCCATGAAGGCGAGCGCTGCGTCGTCCTCGAAGATCTTGGCGCAGGGAATCTCTCCGCGCAGAATCTTCGCGAAGATGTTGCCGGAGTCGTAGTCTGGAATATCGGTCATTGGGTCTCCCCGTTTTCGGCTTTCCATTCGTATCCGCACTGCCCGCAGCGCAGCATCCATGTCACCGGGGCGCGCGAGGCAACGAACATGACGGCGGCCGCCAGCCACGACTTGGCTGGGAGGATGGCTTCACCGCCGCAGTGCAGACAATTCGCATTTGGGTCGTGTTCGGGCGCGGGCGAGGGGCCGTTTTCCACGTCGGCGATCCTACGGCGCGCGGCTACCACATCTGCTTCAGGGACCATAACGCGAAACGCGCCGAGATAGGCATACCCGGCACTTGCGGCGCCATGCGCATGGTCAAACAAGCTTGCGTGGAGACCATGGGCCTGCAGAAAGGTCACTGCAACGACCGCTTCCTCCTCGCGCGGAAACCGGGCCGCTTCTACGAGGGCGGGCATCGGTGTCCATCCGTCCTGAACGGCGACTCTTGCGCAAGAGTTGCAATCGCGGCCGCGATTTGCGCACGCTCGCCTTCGAGGTAAGACTCGATGGCGCGACGGAAGGCTGGGTCGGCGATCCAGTGCGCGGAAAACGTCTCGACCGGCTCATAGCCGCGGGCGATCTTGTGTTCGCCCTGCGCGCCGGCTTCGACTCGCGCGAGGCTGCGCTCGATCGCGAATTCGATTGCCTGATGGTAGCAGAGCTCGAAGTGCAGGAAGGGGACATAGTCCCGATGCCCCCAATAGCGGCCGTAGAGGGCGTCGCCGCCGATGAAATTCAACGCGCCGGCGATCGGCTGTCCGTCGCGCTCGGCGATGACAAGCATGAGGCGGTCCGCCATCGTTTCCGCGATGATGCGGAAGAATTCGCGCGTCAAATAAGGGCACCCCCATTTGCGTGAACCGGTGTCCTGGTAGAAGTTCCAGATTGCGTCCCAATGGGCAGGCTTGATCTCCGCGCCTTCGAGGCGGCGAACGCGCACTCCCGACGCGGCGACGGCGGCGCGCTCGCGACGGATCGCCTTGCGCTTGCGGGAGGCGAGCGCGCCGAGGAAGTCGTCGAATGACCGATAGCCGCGATTGAACCAGTGATACTGCACGCCGCGTCTGGGGAGGAAGCCGGCATCGAGGAGAGCCGGCTCCTCGTGAGACCGAATGAAATTCACATGGATCGACGAGGCGTTAAACGCGCGCGCCGCCTCGATCAATCCCTTTGCGAGGGCGGAACCATATGACGGATTGCATGCGACGAGACGCGGTCCCAAGACCGGCGAAAAGGGCGACGCGCAGACGAGCTTCGGGTAATAGCGTCCGCCGGCGCGCTCATAAGCGTCCGCCCAATGATGATCGAAGACATATTCGCCCTGGCTGTGCGATTTGAGATAGAGCGGCGCGGCGGCGACGGTCCTCCCGGCCTCTTCCACGACGAGATGGGCGGGGAGCCAGCCGGCGTCGCGGCCGACGGATTTCGATTGTTCGAGCGCGCTTAAGAAATCATACGAGACGAAGGGATTGGGCGGCCAGTGCGGCGGATTCCCCCCCTCCGGCTCGCTTCGCTCGCCACCTCCCCCGCTTCGCGGGGGAGGAAAGGCGGCGGCGCTTTTCCTCCCCCGCGAAGCGGGGGAGGTGTCGCGCCGCGAAGCGGCGTGACGGCGGGGGTGTGTCTGATGCCGAGTATCAGCGAGCCCGTTCCAGACCTCGCGTCCGATCTCGGCGATCGTGCCGCGCGTGCGAATGGTGAGCGCGTCGCCGCCGTCCATCATTCGATCTCGAACACGCCGTCAATTTCAATCGCCGCGCCCAACGGCAGGCTCGGCGCGCCGATCGCCGCACGCGCATGTTTTCCGGCCTCCCCGAAAACCGCCACCATAAGATCCGAGGCGCCGTTGGCGACTTTCGGATGGTCGGCGAATTCCGGCGTTGAGTTGACGAATGCGCCGAGTTTCACAACGCGCCTGACGCGATCAAGATCGCCGATCGCGGCTTTGAGTTGCGCTAGCAGATTGAGGCCGCAGGCCCGTGCGGCGCGCGCCCCTGCCTCGACGTCAAGCTCGGCTCCCAGTCGGCCTGTGATCACCCGCCCGGCGGCGATCGACACCTGTCCGGACACGAAAACCAGATTGCCGGAAATGACGAAGGGAACATAGGTCGCCACGGCAGCGGACGGCTCGGGCAAGACAATATTCAGTTCAGCCAGTTTCCGTTCGATCGCCCTCATTGCTCGTCCTCGTTCAGCGGCGGCCAACGCATGGCCGCGATGAAATCCAACGTCAATCGCGCTTCCGCAAGGGTCCGGCCGGCGCCGATGGCTGCGCCGCCGAAGCGCCGTCGGATGTCGTCGATGGCCCTTTCCTGCGCCGCGAGCCGCTTTTCGGGCCGTTCGAAAAGTTCCGGTTCTTCGGCTTCGCTAGCGGGCGACAGACCGGAATATCCGACGCCGATGAGCCGCCAGGAGCTTCCCTGCGCCGATTCCCTGAGCAGCGGGATGGCCGCGCCAAAGGCGGTGCGGGCGAGGTTGCTAGGCGTGTCGAGCGTGGCCCGGCGGGTAACGATTTTGAAATCCGCCGATTTGAGCTTCAAGGCGACGACGCGCCCGACGAGGTCCTTCTCCTTCATCCGTTGTGAGACGCGCTCGCACAGCGACCACAGGATGTCGGCGAGCCTCTGCGCATCGGCGATGTCGGCGTCGAAAGTCGTTTCGCTCGAGACGCTCTTGGTCTCGCGGTCGGCGTTGACGGGCCGCGCATCTTCGCCCTGTGCGAGACGGGCGAGCCGCAATCCCAGCTCGCCGTAGCGGCGGGCGAGACTCCCCTCGTCGGCGCGCTGAATGTCGAGGATCGTCTCATACCCGTCCTTCCTCAGCTGCGCGGCGGTAACCGCGCCGACCCCCCAGATGGCCGTGATGGGGAGGCGTGCGAGAAATTCCTTCGCCTCATTTCGACCGATAACGGAATATCCATCCGGCTTGTCGAGGTCAGATGCGATCTTGGCCAGAAACTTGTTGCAGGCGAGCCCGACGGAGACCGTAACTCCGATTTCGTCCCGGATCCGGTTCTGCAGGCGAGCAAGAGTCTGCGCCGGCGCAAGGCCGTGCGTGCGCCGCGTCCCCGACAGATCGAGAAAGGCTTCATCGATCGAGAGCGGTTCGACGAGCGGCGTTGCTGCTTCCATCAGCCCGCGGATCGCCCGCGCCGCCTCGGCGTATTTCTTCATGTCAGGCTTGATCACGACGGCGTCCGGACAGGCGGCCAGCGCCTTGAACATCGGCATCGCCGAGCGCACGCCGTAGGTCCTCGCAACATAGCAGCAGGTGAGGGCGACGCCCCGAACGCCGCCGCCGACGATCACCGGCCGATCGGCAAGACTGGGGTCGTCGCGTTTTTCGATCGCCGCGTAAAACGCGTCGCAGTCGAGATGCGCGATCTCCAGCGCGCCGAGTTCGTCGTGACGGATGATTCGCGATTCGCGGCAGCCGCAGCGATTCGCCGTCGCCGTCTCGGCGCGAAGGCAGGTTCTGCAGAACGCCGTTAGACTTTCATTAACCTGCGGGATTCCGGGCATATTCGAGCGATCATGGCGCCCGCCGAAGCGCGGCGATAAACACTCAATTAATACCTTCGGGAGGATAGTTGCAAAAGCGTTCACCGATTCGGGGCGGGCGCGCGAGCGATGGCGTACAATGGCTGCGATGGAAAAGCTCGATCTGCCGGAGCGCGCGAAGACGATCCTGATCGTCGAAGACAATGAGCTGAACATGAAGCTGTTTCATGATTTGCTCGAGGCGCACGGCTACAAAACGATCGAAGCGCATTCAGGTCCGGAAGCCTTGAAGCTCGCTGCGCGCATCCGCCCTGATCTCATCATCCTGGACATTCAGCTTCCGGAAATCTCCGGGCTGCAGGTGACGAAGGAGCTGAAGGCCGACCCGTCGCTCGCCGGAATTCCGGTTATCGCGGTCACCGCCTTCGCGATGAAAGGCGATGAGGAGCGAATCCGCGCCGGCGGCTGTGAAGATTACATAGCGAAGCCGATTTCGGTCGCCGGGTTTCTTGAGAAAGTAAAAAGGTATTTGCCCTAGGTTCAATTCGACGAAAGTTTGAACCGCTCAGGGCATGCATGACGGCGCGCGTACTGGTCGTCGACGACCTAGAACCGAATGTGAAGCTGCTCGAAGCCAAGCTGCGGGCGGAGTATTTCGACGTGATCAGCGCGTTTTCGGGCCGCGAGGCGGTCGAACGCGCCAAAGCGGAACAGCCCGACATTGTGCTTCTCGACGTGATGATGCCGGGGATGGACGGCTTCGAGGCATGCCGCATCATTAAGAGGACGCCCGAGACCGCGCATATTCCCGTCGTGATGGTGACGGCGCTGGAGCAGCAGGCGGACCGCGTCGCGGGGCTTGAAGCCGGGGCCGACGATTTTCTGACCAAGCCGGTGGAAGACATCGCGCTGTTCGCTCGCGTCCGCAGTCTGACGCGCCTCAAGATGATGACCGACGAGCTTCGGTTGCGCTACGCGACAGGCAAAGGCCTCGGCGTTGTCGAGTCGTCGGAGTGGGAGCCGGGCGACGACCAGGGCGACGCCCGCGTGCTCATCATCGACGACCAGCCTGAGCAGTCGCAACGTCTGAGGGTCAATCTCGGACCAGACTACCAGGTGTCGGTCGAATCCGACCCGGAGACGGCGCTCGGGAGAGTGCGAACCGCCGATTTCGACCTCGTGATCATCAACATGGCGATCGAGGCCATGGACCCCTTGCGGCTCTGCTCGTCGATCCGCTCCTTCGAAGAGACGCGGCTCACGCCGATTCTGGTCATCGTTCGCCAGGGCGACACGCGAAAGCTCGTTCGCGCGCTCGATATCGGGGTCAATGATTATCTGTCGCGCCCGGTCGACAAGAACGAGCTGACGGCGCGTGTTGCCACCCAGATCCGCCGCAAGCGCTATGTCGACCACTTGCGCTCGTCCTTCCAGGCGAGTCTCGAAATGGCGGTCACTGATGAACTGACGGGGCTGTACAACCGCCGTTATCTGGCCAGCCATCTCTCGGCGATGTTCGACCGCGCCTATTGGACCGGCCGCCCGCTCGCCGTGATGATTCTCGACCTCGACCATTTCAAGGCGGTCAACGACACCTACGGGCATGACGTCGGCGACAAGGTGATCCGCGAATTCGCCGAGAAGATCCGCTCATCGGTTCGCGGAATCGACCTCGCCTGCCGCTACGGCGGCGAGGAATTCCTGGTCGCCATGCCGGATACTGAAAAGGAATTCGCCCGCGTCGTCGCCGAGCGCCTCCGCCAGGATGTGGCTGCGCACAAGATCGTCTTGAACAATGGCCGCGACGAGCTGGCGGTGACCGTGTCGATCGGCATCGCATCAACCGAGGACGGTCCTAAAGACGACACGCCGCAAAGGCTCGTCAAGCGCGCCGACGAAGCGCTCTATTCAGCCAAAACCACTGGGCGCAACCGCGTCATCGCCGCCGCGGCGTAGAAAGCCGAGGGCGCGTGTCGGGGATCTGTGCGCAGCGTTCTGCAAAGCAGGATGCGAGCGGCGCGTTACCCGCGCACATAGCGCCCGGGGGCGGGCTCGATCGCCGCAAGGCCGTCGCCGGGTCTGCGCGCCGCTACGAGGTCTTGCTTCAAAGCTCCAGATTGGAGCCAGTCTCGCCATTCCGGCCACCATGAGCCTTCGTGCTTTTCGGCGCCGTCGAGCCACGCGGCGGCGTCGTCGGTCTCGGCGTCGGAAACCCAGTAGCCGTGTTTTTTCTTCGCCGGCGGATTGACGACTCCGGCATTGTGTCCCGAGCCGCCGAGCACGAAACGCGTCTCGCCGCCGAACGCGCGACCGTTGCCGAACACCGCCTCCCAGGCCGTGACATGATCGTCCTTGAGCGCGAGATTGAAGACCGGCTGCGAGATCGACGAAAGGTCGATGCGAACGCCGTCCACCTCGACGCCGCCCGCGCGCAGTTTGTTGGCGCCGAGAACATCGCGCGACCAGGTCTTCAGAAACGCCCGCGTCATGTTGGCGCCGTCCGCGAACCAGTGCAGCAGGTCCGAAGGCGGCGCCTTGCGGTCGAGAAGATAGTGGTCAACTACCGAATTCCAGATGAGATCGTTGGCGCGCACCACCGAGAACAGCTTCTTCAGCTCGCCTCCGGACGCGACGCCCGTCGCATCGATGTGTTCGTTGAACGCCTCGATCTGGGCGCGCTCGGTGAAGGTCGACCATTCGCTGAGCTCAGAGTAGTCCATCAGCGCGCCGATCAGCGTCAGCGAGGCGATGCGCCGGCTCTCGCCCCTGGCGTTGAGATAGGCGGTAGCGGCGGCGGCGATCGGGCCGCCCATACAGAAGGAGAATATGTCCGCCGGCTGTTCGCCACAGGCCCTTTCGATCGCTGAGAGAGCAGCGACGGGCCCTTGCCTGACGTAATCGCCGAAATCCTTGTCGTGAAGCTCCGGCCCCGGATTGACCCACGAGATGGCGAAAACGGTGAAGCCCTCTGAAACGAGCCAGCGGAAAAAGCTCGCCTCCGGGGTCAGGTCCAGGAGGTAATATTTGTTCACGAGCGGCGGCACATAGAGCAGCGGACGGGCGCAGACTTTCTCCGTCGCCGGCGCATACTGGATGAGCTGCATCAGCTCGTTTTCGAAGACGATCGCGCCCGGAGTCGCGGCGAGATCGCGGCCAAGCGTGAATTCTCCCGAAGCGCGGCGTTTCACCCATTGGTCGGGCGCGGCCATGTCGGAAAGGAGGTTGGCGAGCCCGCCGACAAAGTTGAGGCCGCACGTCTCATAGGCTTTCTTCACCGCCTCAGGATTCGTCCACGCGAAGTTCGCCGGCGAGATCGCATTGAGATATTGACGCACGAAGAAATCGACGCGCGCGCGCGTTTTCGCATCGAGACCGCCGGTCTCCGCGACGAGGTCGGTCACTTGTCGGGCGGCCAGAAGATAAGCCTGCTTCAGGAAATCGAAGGGCGCTTCGCTCCAGGCGGGATCGGCAAATCGCCGATCGCCTTTTTGCGGTTCGATCACTGGCGTCCTCGCGGAGGCGCCGGCGAAGAGCCCGCTCCATTCCTGCACGGCCCGCGTCTGCGCGGCGGCGAGCGCCGCGGGGTTGGCCATGAGCGCGGCGCCGAAATCGGCGAAAGCCCGCGCCGGGGCGGTCGCGTCGAAGGGCGCCGGGGCGGGCGCCTTGCGGGCGCGATCCGCGGCGGCAAAGGCTGCGTCGACGGCGCTCGCCGCGACGCGCCGCCAGGCTGCGCTCAGCGCATCAGCGTCCGGGAAAGCGAAAAGGGGGATCTTGGCGCTCTCAGCCATGGCGGCAATCTAATCCGTTGGTCAGGCGGCGAGAATCTCCTCGATGAGGCCGTCGTCGCACTGGGCGACGAACAAAAAGGCGAGGGCACGGTCGGGATTGGCGGCCGCCCAGCCCTTTTCATGGCTGGAGGATGGGAGCGATAAAGCCACAATTGATTGATTCATTTCAATTTTTTCAACCATCGCGCCGTCGAAAGCCATGATTTCTCTCCCGTGCTCGCTCGGCCCTCTTGGCCGTTTCTGTCTTCCAATTGGCATAATCGTCTGTGGCGAAACACAGGAAAGTTCTCTAATCCATTGTGCGGAAATACCCATGCAGGCGACCCGCCCCTTCGACTGGGATCATTTACAGGCCTTCCTCGCCGTCGCGCGCACCGGCCGGCTCACGGCGGCGGCGTCGCGGCTCAGGACCGATCACGCCACAGTCAGCCGCAAGGTCGCGAGCCTTGAAGCATCGCTCCGTGCACGGCTCTTCGACCGTTCACCGCGCGGCTACAGCCTCAACGCGCAGGGCGAAAGGCTCCTGGGCGTCGCTGAAGAGATGGAGCGGCTGGCGCTCGCCGCCGCTGAAACGGTCGGCGGCGCTGACGCCGCGGTCACGGGCTCGGTGCGGATCGGCGCGCCGGAGGGCTTCGGAAGCTATTTTCTCGCTGCGCGCCTGCACAGGCTGATCGAGCGGCATCCGGCGCTGCGGGTCCAGCTTGTCGCTGCGCCGAGCGTCCTCTCGCTGTCGCGGCGCGAGGCCGATCTCGTCATTGCGCTGAGCAAGCCGACGGGCGGTCGGCTCGTTGCGAGAAAACTCCTCGATTTCGAACTCGGCCTGTTCGCGTCCGCCGCCTATCTTGAGGGCGCGCCGAGCATCGACTCTCAGGACGATCTCGTCCGCCATCGCTTCATCGGCTATATCTCCGACCTGCTCTACGCCCCGGAGCTCGACTACATCCAGGACATCCATCCGCAGATTTCGACCGCGATCGAAAGCTCAAATCTCATCGCGCAGCTGCGCGCGACGCTCGCCGGCGCCGGCCTGTGCATCCTGCCGGCTTTCATCGCGCGCGCCCACGCCGAATTGGCGCCGGTGCTGCCGGGAATAATCCGCCTGGTGCGGAGCCTGTATGTCATCGTGCATGAAGACATGCGCGGCCTCGAACGACTGCGCATCGCCGCAGATTTCCTTGCGGAAGAAGCCCGCCGCGACCGTGAGGCGCTGCGCCTCGCCGGCTGATCCAAATAGGCGCCGTGCAGCGCCTATTTGATCTTGCCTTCCTTGAACTCGACGTGCTTGCGCGCCTTCGGGTCGTATTTCTTCAGCACCATCTTTTCCGTCATGGTGCGCGTGTTCTTCTTGGCGACGTAAAAGTAGCCGGTTCCGGCGGTCGAGTTCAGGCGGATTTTGACGGTGGTCGGCTTGGCCATAAAACGCTCCGGAGACGGCAAGGGCCGCGAGCTAGCGGGCACCCGCCCGCCTGTCAAGCAAGGCTATCCGCGAATGTTCCTGTCATCCCGGGCGCGGCGCAGCCGCAGACCCGGGACCTCGCGAGAGTCGCCGCGAGAGGTCCCGTGTCTGCGCAGCAGCACTGTGTGCTGCAGCGCAGACGGGATGACACTCGTCGGTCAAACAAACTCGACTTTCGCGATCTCGTAGGAGCGCGATCCGCCGGGCGCGGCGACCTCGACTGTGTCGCCTTTCGCCTTGCCGATCATGGCGCGGGCCAAGGGCGAGGAAATCGAAATCTTTCCGGATTTCACGTCCGATTCGAAGTCGCCGACGATCTGCAGCTTCTTCTTCTTGTCGGTTTCTTCGTCGATGACCGTCACGGTCGCGCCGAACACGACCGCCTTGCCGCCGAGCTTAGAGATGTCGATGACCTGGGCGCGCGAAAGCCGGTCCTCGAGTTCGCGGATCTGGCCTTCGATCCAGCCTTGGCGCTCTTTGGCGGCGTGATATTCGGCGTTCTCCGAAAGATCGCCGTGGCCGCGGGCCTCGGTGATCGCCTGAATGACGATCGGGCGCTCCTCGTTCTTCAACCGGCGCAATTCGTCTTCAAGCTTGCGGTAACCTGCGACTGTCATCGGAACCTTGTCCATTCCGACAATCTCCCAATCAAAGCGACACAAAATGCACGCGGCCGCGCGGAAATCGCGCGGCCGGCACTGTCTCATCCGGGTCCTAGATTAGAGCGGGAACCCAAAATCTTCAAGCCGTCCGCTCTGGCGGCGGTAGGGGAGGAGCCGCCGCCGCCGGTCCGCAGGCAAGATTTCATCTAACGAAAACAAACCCTTACCAAATGCGGACCCGATCCTCTGGGGCGAGATAGAGCTTGTCGCCCGACTTGACCCCGAAGGCCTCGTACCAAGCGTCGACATTCCGGACGACGCCGTTGATGCGGTAATAGGGCGGGCTGTGGGGGTCGGTCTCGAGCCGCTGGCGCTGCTCGTCCTCGCGATATTTGCCTTGCCAGACCTGCGCCCAGGCGAGGAAAAAGCGCTGGTCGCCTGTCAGTCCGTCGATGACGGGCGCCGCGCCGCCGCAGCATTCGTCGAGATAACGGTGATAGGCGGCGTAAGCCATCTGCATGCCGCCGAGATCGCCGATGTTTTCACCCATGGTCAGCTGCCCGCTGATATGGGCCCCGGGCAGCGGCTCATAAGAATCATACTGAGCGCCAAGACGGTCTGCCTTCTTCTGGAAAGCGCCGTCGGAGGCCGGCGACCACCAGTCTCGGATGCGCCCTTTTTCGTCGAAGCGTCGTCCCTGATCGTCGAACCCGTGGCCAACCTCGTGGCCGATGACCGCGCCGATGGCGCCGTAATTGACGGCGGCGTCGGCGGCGAGATCGAAGAAGGGCGGCTGCAGGATGCCCGCCGGAAAGGTGATCTGGTTCAGCAAAGGATTGTATGAGGCGTTGACGGTCTGCGGCGGATAGGGCCACCGCTCGCGGTCGACCGGACCGCCGAGACGCTCGACCTGGTCGCGCCACTGGAATTCGGTCAAGGCGAGCGCGTTGTCGAGCAGCGAATCGCCGATCGAGAGGCTGGAATAATCCGTCCACTTCGTGGTGTAGCCGATGCGCGGCTCGAAGGTTGAGAGCTTCAAGAGCGCCTGCGCGCGCGTCGCTTCGTCCATCCAGTCGTTCTTTTCAAGCCGCTCCTTGAAGGCAGCGGTCAGATTCTTCACCAACGCGTCCATCGCCGCCTTGTTCTCGGGCGGGAAGTGGCGTGCGACATAGACTTGACCCACTGCTTCGCCGAGCGAGGCGTCGATCTCGTTGATCCCGAGCTTCCAGCGCTCGCGCTGCTGCTCGACGCCGCGCAACGTCTTGCTGAAGAAATCGAAATTCGTCTTGTCGAAAGCGGTCGAAAGATATTGCGCGTGCGCGCGGATGAAATGATAGGCGAGGTAGTCCTTGAGCACAGCCAGCGGCGCGGCGTTGAAGATCTCGGCTTCCTTGTCGATGGCGGACGGCTGCGCAACGAGATAGGTCGGGACCGAGGCGATCTTGAGATCGTCGAAGATGAGCTTCCAGTCGATTTCCGGCGCAAGCTTCTTGAGCTGCTCAAGACTCATCGGGTTGTAGATCTTCTTGATGTCGCGGCTGTCTTCCTGGGTCCAGTGGACTTTCGCGAGCTTGGTCTCGAAGGCGACAATCGCATCGGCCTCGTCTGCGGCGCCCTCAATCCCCGCTTGCGTAAGAACCTTCGCGATGTAATCCCTGTAGGCCGCGCGGTACTGGACGAAGCGATCATCCGTCTTCAGATAATAATCGCGATCGGGAAGCCCGATGCCGCCTTGGCCGACGAAGGCGATATAGCGCGTCGTGTCCGCTGGATCCGGAATGATGCCGACGCCGACCGGCCCGGTGTTGTGGAGGCTCGCATAGGAGAGCATCAGTTCGTCCTTGGACTGAATGCCGTAGATCTTGTCGAGATGCGGCTTCAGGGGCGCCGCGCCGAGCCGGTCGAGCGTCGCCGTATCCATCCAGGTCCGGTAGAATCCGCCGACCTTCTGCTCGAGCGTTCCATCCGGCGCATCCTTCGCCGCCAGCTCTTCGACGATCGCCTTCACGTCGGCTTCAGCATCGAGCCGGAGTTTGGTGAAGGAGACGAAGCCCGGCAGGTCCGCTGGAATCACGAATTGGTCGAGCCATTTGCCGTTGGCGTAACGGGCGAAATCGTCGCCGGGTTTCACGGACGGATCGCCCTGCGTCGTGTCGACGCCCCAGTTCCCGTATTCGGCCTTTGGCTCCATGCTCGCGCAGCCGGCGCTCGCAATCAAAATGGCCGCCAGCGCGGCGCGCAGTTTCAATCTGGGTTTCATGACAGTGGTTCCCCTTCTTCGCCCTCGACCCTAGCCGCGGCCGCGATGGGCGCCAAATCGCTTCGCCGACCGGCAGGCTCGCTTCGGCGCTCAGGGTTTGCGGCCTGTGCACCGACGGCACGTCGTATCCCCTGGTCGGAGCGGCGCCGGGTCGTGACCACCAGCGATCGCCTGGCTTCTTCAGGTAATTGGCGACGACATAGCGCCAAGGAATGACGATCGGCACGAGTACGACGCCCAGCAGACACTCGTAGAAGGTTTGCGTGAAATCCGCAGCGAGCCCGCCGGAGAGGTGCAGGCGCAATGCGACGGCAATGACCCAAATTGTCTTCCAGACGAGTTCGAAGAACAGGAGCGGCAGCATCTGCAAGGGGTAACGCACCCCAAGCAGGCACAGCGCCGATAGCGCCCCGAAGAGGCTGAGGGCAACGCCATGCATGAGCGGTTTGTCCGGCGCGTCGTTGACGATGATCGGCCAGATAATGGAGCCAAGACCGATCGCGATAAGGACGTACATCCCCCTCAGCAGATAGAGGCGGAGCAGCGAAACTTCAGCCATAGGACACTCCTCGTAGGGCCACATTCCTATCAGCAGTGATTATGCAGCGGCGCCGCGTCGAGCGGGCCTTCGTACAGGAGAAGCGTCGCCGGCTCGCCGCAGAAAAGAATCACTTGGTCGAAGAACGCCTTTCCGCGCCTCGACGCACTCATGCGACATTTGTCACAACGCGCCGCACGGACTTGAAAAGAGGGGGGCGATGGGCAAGGGCACGGAGCAGGCGCGGAAGGCGTTCGCAATTGCATTCGCGGCCGTCGCGGGGTCGTCGGCGGCGGCGCAGGATGCGCCTGCCTGTCCCGATCCCGCCGCGCTCTCGTGCACAGTCGGCGACCGCGTCGTTTATCTGCCGGCGTTCTTTACGCAATATAATCCCGTCACCGCGCTCGACATGGTCGCGCGCGTGCCGGGCTTTTCGATCGATCCGGGCGATGAAGTGCGCGGCTTCGGCGGCGCTGCCGGCAACGTCTTGATCGACGGTCAGCGGCCGAGCACCAAATCGGCCGACATCTTTCAGCTGCTGGCGCGCATCGGCGCTTCGAATGTCGAGCGCATCGAGCTCATTCGCGGCGGCACGGGCGATCTCGATGTCGGCGGGCAGGCGGTCGTCGTCAATGTCGTGCTGAAATCGGGCGCCGAGAGCGCCAGTCCCTCGCTCTGGGAGTTCGTTCTCCTCAAACGCCGTCCGGATGGCGGGGTCAGGCCCGCCGGCTCGGTGTCGATCGGCGGCGAGTTCGCGGGAACGAAATACACGATCGGCGCGAATGCGTATGGTGTCGCGCTTCGCTTCGACGGAACTGAAGAGATCACCCGTTTCTTCGGGCCGGAAGAGACGCGGCTCCGCGACGGCGTCTTCCACGAACAGGGCGGCGGCATCAATTTGAAGCTCGAGCGTCCGTTCGCCAATGGCGATGTTCTCCGTTTCAACGTGGAAAGCCAAATCCTGACCTACCGCGAAGATTTCGGCGAGACCCGCCTGCTCGCGACCGGCGGTCCCGACTTCGCGTTTTTCACCTTTCCCTTCGAGGAGTTCGAATATGAAGTCGGCGCCGATTATGAGCATGCGTTTTCGGATGACTTCGACATCAAACTGATCGGCCTGTTCAATCGCGATACCGAAAGCTTCGAGAGCGGATTTGAGTTTTCGCCGGCGATGGGCGCTGGGTCTCGCTCGCTGTTCCTGTCCGATCGGACGGAGGGGGAAACCATCGGCCGGATGGAATTCGGCTTGAAGAAATGGGACGGGCACGCGATCCAGTTCGGCGGCGAAATCGCCAGCAATTTCATCGACAGCGAGGCCGAGCTTCTTGTCGGCGCCGGCGCCGGCGCCGGCGCGCTCACGCCCGTGACGGTCGAGGGCGCCAACACCCGCGTGTCGGAGCTCCGCGGCGAGGCCTTCGTCAGCGATAGCTGGAAGCCTTCGGACAAACTGACCGCCGATCTCGGATTTGCTCTGGAGCTGTCGCGCATCGCCCAGTCCGGCGACCGCGCCAATTCGCGTTTTTTCAGCTATCCAAAGCCGTCCTTAACGCTCACTTATGCACGGAACCCGAGGACGCAATGGCGTGTGTCGGCGAAGCGCGAGGTCGCCCAGCTGTCCTTCGACGAGTTCGTCAGCGCCGTGAATTTCGACGACGAGGACATCGATTTCGGCAATCCCGAACTGCAGCCGCAGCGTTTCTGGGCGTTCGAGGCCGCTTACGAACGGCGTTTCGGCGAAATCGGCGTCGTCGAGCTCGCCGGCTTTTACCATTACGTGCAGGACGTTCAGGATCTGTTGCCGATCGCCGGCGTCGTTGAGGTTCCCGGAAATATCGGCGACGGAAGGATCTACGGCGGCAAGCTCGACTTGACCGCGCCGCTCGACTGGCTGGCGCTTAAGAATGCGCGGATCGAGGCGAACCTGACCGTCCGCGATTCGGCGGTCACCGACCCGGTCACGGGGCTCCAGCGCAGTTTCTCGTTTACGCCGGACATTCTCTACGAGGTGAATTTCCGTCAGGATCTTCCGGCGCCGAAGATCAGCTGGGGCGGGACGGTGCGAAATAACGACGGCATTCCGCGCAAACAGCTCGGCTTCGGCCTCGACGAAGTTACAATTTTCGCCAACCAGCCCGAAGTCAACGTCTTCATCGAGACGACCGCCTTCAAAGGGGTAAAGGCCCGCTTCGAGGTCAATGACGTGATCAATGTGACGAGCACGCGCGCCCGGACCGTCTTTCAGGGGTCGCGCGCGCTCGACGTGCCGCTCTTCCGCGAGCTGCGGCGAAGCAATAATGGCGGCGGGTTGCGGCTCATCCTGAGCGGATCGTTCTGACGCGCTCATGCGTCGTAGGGTGCATTAAGCCGAGCATCTTTGCGCGGCGCAATGCACCATCTCGGCGCCCGTGGTGCATTGCGCGCCGGCGAAGAACGGGCGCTTAATGCACCCTACAGGGTTTCTTCAGAAATAATCTTGCAGCGGAGCGACGTCTAGCGGACCTGCGCGCATCACCTCGATGGCGCGCACCGTCGAGCGGGCGCCCATGGCCGTGGTGATGCAGGGAATCTTCTGCGCCAGCGCGGTGGTGCGGATGGCCTTTGAATCCTTCACCGACTGCGCGCCTTCGGTCGTATTGAAGATGAGCTGCACCTCGCCATTCTTCAGCGCATCGACGATGTGCGGGCGGCCTTCGAGAACCTTGTTGACGCGCGTCACGTCAAGGCCTTGGGCGCTGAGATAGTCGGCCGTGCCGCGTGTCGCGATGAGCTTAAAGCCCATATCAAGGAGCTTCTTCGCCGCGTCGACTATCAAGGGCTTGTCGGAATCCTTGAGCGAGACGAAGACGCAGCCAGATAAGGGAATCTTCGCGCCGATCGCAACGAGGCTTTTCGCGCGGGCCCGGTCGAAGTCATTCGCGATGCCCATCACTTCGCCGGTCGAGCGCATTTCGGGCCCAAGCACCGTGTCGACGCCGGGAAAGCGGCTGAACGGGAATACGACTTCCTTCACCGCGGTGTGGCGGAGGTGAGGCGGGGAGAGATTGAAATCCTTGACCTTCGCTCCGGCCATAACTCTCGCGCCGATGCGCGCGACCGGAACGCCGGTCGTCTTGGCGACGAACGGAATGGTGCGCGAGGCGCGCGGATTGACCTCGAGGACGTGGATGACCCCGTCTTTGATCGCATACTGAATATTGACGAGGCCGACGACGCCGAGCGCGAGAGCCATGCGCCGGGTCTGGTCTTCGAGCTCGCGGATCGTCGCGCCGGCGAGCGTATAGGGCGGCAGCGAGCAGGCGCTGTCGCCGGAATGAACGCCGGCTTCCTCGATATGCTCCATGACGCCGGCGATATGGACGTCCTTGCCGTCTGAAATGGCGTCGACATCGACTTCGACGGCGTCCTGAAGATAATGGTCGAGCAGCAAGGGCTCGTCCTTGCTGATCTCGATCTCGGCGGTTGCGAGATAGCGGATGAGGCCTTCTTCCTCGCGCACGATCTCCATCGCGCGCCCGCCGAGCACGTAGGAGGGGCGCGTGACCAGCGGATAGCCGACGTCGGCGGCGATTCTTATCGCCTCTTCGCGGCTTGCGGCCGTGGCGTTCTTCGGCTGTACGAAGCCAAGCTTCCTGATGATCTTCTGGAAGCGCTCGCGGTCCTCGGCGATGTCGATCGCGTCGAAGGGCGTGCCGAGGATCGGCACGCCTTCGGCGTCGAGCGTCGCCGCGAGCCTTAAGGGCGTCTGCCCGCCATACTGCACGATGACGCCGAGGAGTTCCCCCCGCGCGCGTTCGACATCGACGATTTCGAGCACGTCTTCGGCGGTCAGCGGTTCGAAATACAGCCGGTCGGACGTGTCATAGTCGGTCGACACCGTCTCCGGGTTGCAGTTGACCATGATCGACTCGACGCCGATGTCCTTGAGCGCAAACGCCGCATGGCAGCAGCAATAATCGAACTCGATCCCCTGCCCGATCCGGTTCGGTCCGCCGCCGAGAATGATCACCTTGCGGCGTTCAGTCGGCGCCGACTCGCAGGAGAGAAGGGGTTCGGTTGTAGGTTGTAGGTTGTACGCGTCGCCCATTTCACTGCAACCTACAACCTGCAAGCTGCAACCTGGTTCGTAGGCGGAATACATGTAAGGCGTTTTCGCCTTGAATTCGGCGGCGCAGGTGTCGATGCGCTTGTAGACCGGGCGAACGCCCGCCTTGCGCCGCAGCGCGCGCATCTCAGGCTCGGTTCCGCCCGCGAGCGCCGCCAGCCGCTTGTCCGAGAAGCCCATGGCCTTCAGTTCGCGCAGGCGCTGCGGGTCGGTCGGCACGCCTTCGGCCTCGATCTTTCTCTCGGTCGCGACGATTGCTTCGATTTGCTCGAGGAACCATGGGTCGTAGTGCGTGATCGCGCGCACCTGCTCGATCGGAATGCCGTGACGCAAGGCCTGCGCCGCGACGCGCAGACGGTCCGGCGTCGGCGCGGCGAGCGCGGCGCGGAAGGCGTTGAGGTCGTCGCCCTGTCCCAGTCCGGCGATGTCGATCGGGTCGAGTCCCGACAATCCGGTTTCGAGCGAGCGGAGGGCCTTCTGCAGCGACTCGGCGAACGACCTCCCGATCGCCATCGCTTCTCCGACGGATTTCATCGCCGTCGTCAGCAGCGGTTCGGCGCCGGGAAATTTTTCGAACGCGAAGCGCGGAATCTTGGTGACGATGTAGTCGATTGTCGGTTCGAACGCCGCCGGCGTCGCGCCGGTGATCTCGTTCTCGAGTTCGTCGAGGGTGTAACCGACGGCGAGGCGCGCCGCCACCTTGGCGATCGGAAAGCCGGTCGCTTTCGAAGCGAGCGCCGAAGAGCGCGACACCCGGGGGTTCATCTCGATGACGACGAGGCGGCCATTGTCCGGGTTGACCGCGAACTGAACGTTGGAGCCTCCGGTCTCGACGCCGATCTCGCGCATCACCGCGATGGCGGCGTTGCGCATGATCTGGAATTCCTTGTCGGTCAGAGTAAGCGCTGGCGCGACGGTGATCGAATCGCCGGTGTGGACGCCCATCGGGTCGACGTTTTCGATCGAGCAGACGATGATGCAGTTGTCCGCCCGGTCGCGGACGACCTCCATCTCGAATTCCTTCCAGCCGAGGAGGCTCTCGTCGATCAGGACCTGACCGACCGGCGAAGCGTCGACCCCGGTGCGGACGATCTGCTCGAATTCCTCGCGGTTATAGGCGACGCCGCCGCCCGTCCCGCCGAGCGTGAAGGCAGGACGGATGATCGCCGGAAGCCCGATCGCGTCGAGCGCCGCCATCGCCTCGGCGAAGCCCGCGCTGCGGTCATAGCCGACGATCGCGCCCGATTTGTCGCGGAGCGGCGGCGACGAGGCGACCACGGCGCGGGGAGAATCGAGACCGATCCGGTCCATCGCCGCGCGGAATAGCCTTCGGTCTTCAGCCTTTTCGATGACCTCGGCCCGTGCGCCGATCATCTCGACGCCGTATTTTTCGAGGACGCCTGCGCGGTAAAGATCGAGCGCGCAATTCAAGGCCGTCTGTCCGCCCATGGTCGGCAAGAGCGCGTCCGGACGCTCGCGCGCGATGATGCGCTCGACGAATTCCGGCGTCACCGGCTCGACATAGGTCGCGTCGGCGAGCTCCGGATCGGTCATGATCGTCGCCGGATTTGAGTTGACGAGGATGACCCGGTAACCCTCGGCCTTCAGGGCTTTGACCGCCTGCACGCCGGAATAATCGAACTCGCAGGCCTGCCCGATGACGATCGGCCCCGCGCCGATGATGAGGATCGAGGAAATGTCGGTGCGTTTCGGCATCAGTCGCTTTCAAGGCGCGCGGGCGCCCGCGCACGTTCCATCGGCTCACTGTCGGCTAAGCCGCCCTCTTACGCGGTTTCCCGCCGCGCGCAAACCGTCCGCAGGTCTTTGTTTTCGGTGAATTCGCGGCGCGCAATGAGTCCAGCGCGCGACCGCGACAAGAGGCTACTCGGGCTCGGGCTCGAGCGTTGGCCGCGGCGGCAGGCCGCGCTCGGCGCGCGCCGCCTTGTCGTCCGCCTCGACCGCCTTCGCCAGAGCGTCGCGCGCCTCCTCGATGGTCGTCGTCGGGGCGGCGACTCCTGGAAGGTCGAAATAGAGCGCCCGCTCCGCCATCGAGAGTTCAAGGTCGCGCGCGATCGCCGCGTTCAATTCGGCGTTGAGGTCGTTCAGGCGCGCGAGCTCAGCGTCCTGTTCGGCTGCGGGCATTGCGGCGGGCGCGGCCTGCGGCGCCTCGGAGAGATTCGGGAAGGTCGCGCCATGCTGCTCCTTGCGGACCGCCGCTCTCTCCTTGATGGCGGCGTTCATAGGCTGGTCGCCGGCGATCTCCTCATATTTCACGATGCCGGGCGGCGCGAAGCGCTCGATCGATCCGCAACCCGCAACGGCGATGATGATCGGCAGGAGGTAAAGTTTTGCGCCTCTTCTCATCGCGTCCTATAAACTCCAGTTCGCACCTAACCTTAAACCGGCTCGGTTATGCAAGCTCATGAAGGCGCCGGCGCGGCCAAAAAGCGCAAAGCGGCGGGCGCTCGCAAAACTGCTCCGGCTTCGGACGGCGCGCCGGTCCGAGAAAAGGCGCCGAATGGCGGCGCGCGGGCCGAAGTCCGCGAGGCCAGGAGCATCATCGAGGATTTCGACACGCTCTCCGAATATCTGGTCGATGTCTCGGGCAGGAGCCAGGACGTGGTGCGCGAGTTTTTCGCCAGGCAATCCGCGCCGCCGAATTTCGCCGGCCCTGGCAATCCAACCGACCCCATGAATGTCGGCGAAGCGTTTCAGGAAATGATGAAGGGGCTCGCATCCGACCCGGGCGCCGTCTTCCAGCGGCAATTCAACCTGTGGGGCGATTTCGCCAAGATGATGGCGACCATGTCGCGGAGAATGGCCGGCGAAGACGTGAAGCCCGCCGTCGAACCTCAGGCTGGAGACAAGCGCTTCGCGCACGCCGCGTGGCGCGAGAATTACCTCCTGGATTTCGTCAAGCAATCTTATCTGACTTACGCCAATTGGCTCACAGCGACGGTCGCCGCCCTCGAGGGCATGAGCGAACACGACAAGAAGCGCGCGCAGTTCTACACGCAACAGTTTCTCGACGCCGTCTCGCCGACGAATTTCGCGGCCCTCAATCCGGAAGTCATTGAAACGGCGATCGCCACCAAGGGCGACAGCCTTCTCAAGGGAATGAAGAACTACCTCGAGGACGTCGAGCGCGGCGGGGGTTCGCTGTCGATCCGCCAGGCGGACCTCGATCATTTCAAACTCGGTGAAAACGTCGCGACGACGCCCGGCAAGGTCGTCTTTGAGAACGACATCATGCAGCTGATCCAGTATGCTCCGATGACGGAGGAGGTGGGGAAGCGGCCGCTGCTGATCTTCCCGCCCTGGATCAACAAATTCTACATCCTCGATCTGCAGCCGGCGAATTCCTTCGTGCGCTGGATGATCGAGCAGGGGCGCACCGTGTTCCTCGTCTCCTGGGTCAATCCGACGCCGGATCTCGCCGCCAAGACGTTCGAGGACTACATAAAGGAAGGGCTGTTCGAGGCGCTCGGCGCGGTCAAAGCGGCGACCGGGGAATCCGACGTCGACGCCATCGGCTATTGCATCGGCGGCACGATGCTTGCGACCGCTCTCGCCTTGATGGCGCGGCGCGGCGACGAGCGCATCAGGACCGCGACTTTCTTCACCGCCCAGGCCGATTTCAAGGAGTCCGGCGACCTCCTCCTCTTCGTCGACGACGCTCAATTGGGCGCGCTTGAGCAGCAGATGGATGCGGCCGGCGGCGTCCTCGAAGGGCGCGCCATGGCGACCACCTTCAACATGCTGCGCTCGAACGACCTCATCTGGTCCTTCGTCATCGACAATTACATGAAGGGGAAGGACCCGGCGAAATTCGATCTTCTGTTCTGGAATTCCGACGCAACGCGAATGCCGAAGAACGTGCATCTCTTCTATTTGCGTGAATTCTATCAGCATAACCGCCTCGCCAAAGGCGAGATGGTCGTCGACGGCGAGCGCCTCGATCCCGGCGAGGTCAAGATTCCGATTTTCATGCAGGCCGGCGAGACCGATCACATCGCCCCGCATAATTCCGTCTACAGAACGGCGAAACTGTTCGCCTCGAAGGGCAACGACAAGGTGATCTACATGCTCGCCGGATCAGGCCACATCGCCGGCGTCATCAATCATCCGGCGAAGCAGAAATATCACCACTCAATCCACGAGGCGTTGCCTACGACAATCGAGGAATGGCGCGCCGGCGCGTTGACCCGCTCCGGCTCCTGGTGGCCTTATTGGATCGAATGGCTGTCGCGCCACAGCCCGCCCGGGGGCGCGAGGGCGGCCGGCGGCCGTATTCCCGGCCAAGGCGGCCTTCCCGCCATCGAAGACGCGCCGGGATCTTATGTGAAGGTCAAGGCGTAGAGCCCTCGCGACTGACCGAATCATCGGCCCTTGAACCTCGCCGCACCCGGCAGCGGTCGGCTTTATCCGAGCGGGTCATCAACTACGGCTGCGCGTCCCATTTAAGCCGCTAAGCAGCAACCTTTTCCCCTCGCGCGCGTTTTCGGATGAGGATTGCAAGGAGATCAGCGATGTCGTCGACGGATACGCGCTCCGGCGGAACTTCCTTCCGCTTGGGCGCCATGGGGGAACTCAAGAGCGAGGCAAAGGCCGGCCTAGAAGACGTGGGCCGCGAAGCCAGGAACGCCGCGGGCGATTATACTGCGCGGGCGGCAGAGCAGCTTGACGCGATCAGCCAAGGCATCTTGGCCGGTGCGGCGCGCATCGCCGAGCGAGAAGGCTGGGGCGGACAGTCGCTGCGCAGCGCAGCGGACCGCATTTCGAACTTTGCACAAGCAGTGCGCACCAAATCCGCTGGCGACCTCGTCGCCGACGCGCGCGATATGGCGGGCTCCAATCCCGGCGTTTTCTACGCAGCTTGCGCCGCCGCCGGCTTCGCGCTCGGCCGCTTCATGACGGCGTCTTCGGAGAGCCGCGGCGATGGCGATTACGTCGCCAGCGGCATGGGCTACGACGAAACCTCCGGCGCGTCGGAATTCGGTCGACCCGCCGAGGGGGACGAATTCGGCCGCTCCGCGCAAGAAAGCTACGGCGCCCGCGATGTCTGAGCGCACCGAACCGCTTGAGGACAAATCGATTCCGCAGCTTGTTTCGCGACTCCTCGACCAGGTCACGGACATGGTCCGCAAGGAGTTCAAGCTCGCGCGCGTTGAACTCGGCGACAAGGTCGGACAGGCGCGCAAAGGAGCGACGCTTGCCGCCATGGGGGCCGCGTTGGCGATCGCCGGGCTTACGCTGACGCTCGCCGCCATCGCGTGGCTTCTCTCCGGCGCCATGGCGACCTGGCTTGCGCTGCTGATCGTGGGCGTCGCCGCGCTCTTCGGCGCCTGGCTGTGCGTTGCGAGCGGATCGGCGAAAATGTCCGGCGCCAAGCCTGATCTTGAGCGCACCAAGCGCAATCTCGAAGCCGACAAGAAGGTCATCAAGGAGCATGTTTTATGAGCGAAAATCGCGCCGCCGAACTCGAACGCGATATCAGCCGGACCCGCGACGACGTCGACCGCATTCTCGATGCGCTCGGCGACAAGCTCTCGCCGAAACGCCTCGTCGGCGACGCGATCGAAGGGGCGACGAAAGCCCCGCGCCGGGTCGCCAAAACCGTCGGTGCGCAGGCCGCGCATCATCCATTGCCGACGGCGTTGATCGGGCTCGGCATCGTCTGGCTGGTCGCCGCCACGCGAAGGGATGCGCGGGAATCACGGCGGGAATCGCCGAACGGCTCGGCGTCCTGGGAGGATTCGTTGTCTTATGCCGAGCGGGAGGATCTCAACCGCTATCAGCGGATGCATCTGGCGCAGGACCAGCCGCCGCGCTTTCTGGGTGAGAGCGATGAGGATTACGACAATCGTCTCTATGTCACGCGCGGCGTCATTCTGGGCGTCGATGCCACGCCGCAGGAAGACCGTGCGGCCTTCCGCTCGCGTGTCGACGCCGAGCACAAATCCCTGCGCGAACGGGTCCGGAGCGTGCTTGCGAGAATCGGCGACGCTGCCGGCGACGCGAAACGCGGCGCGATGGGCGCGGCCGGCGTCGTGAAGCACGGCGTGATGGACGCCGCTGGCGCGGTCAAGCACGGGGTCATGGACGCCGCTGGGGGCGTCAAACACGGCGCGGAACGGGTCGGCAGCTTCGGCTCCGAGCAGGCCGGACACGTGAAACATGCCGCGCAAAAGGTCGGACGTTCGGCGCGCGACATGCACGAAGCCCATCCGCTGGTCTCCGGCGCGATTATGGTCGCCGTCGGTGCGGCGATCGGCGCGCTCACACCCAACACGAAAGCTGAGAACCGCCTCATGGCGGACAAGCGCGAGCGGCTCGCCGAGAACTTCACGCGGCGCGCGCGCGCGGTGCGGGACGAGGCCGCTGATTTCGCCGTGGAGACGGTGGAGCGCGCCGCAGATCGTGTCCGCTCCGACCTTGGGAGCGACCCGACGCACTAGGCGGTCCGAATCCGCAGCAATGCGACGGACTCTCTACTGTTGAGGCATTGAGGGCGGACGGCCCTGATTCAGGGTCGTTCGCGCGGCAAGGTCCCGTTTACCTTAACGCGATATTTTCTCCTCATGCGCCAGTACGGCCCAATTCTCGCCGCCCTCGCGCTCGCGCCGGCGGCCGGGCGGGCGACCGAGCTTGACATCTTGCTTCGCGATCAGCGCGGCGCGCCGGTCGCGGATGCGATCGTCGTCCTGAGCGCCGATGCCGCAATCACGCCCCCATCGCAAACCACGCTGGTCGACCAGAAGAACGAAGCGTTCACAAGCCTCGTTTCCCTGTTGCGGCCCGGCGATTCGATTCGCTTCCACAACAGCGACAAGGTTCTCCATCACGTCTACTCCTTCGCGCGGCTTAATCCCTTCGATGTGCACGTGCGCCCCGGCGAAACCACGGCCGAGGTTCTTTACGCCACCGCTGGACTCGCGGCGATCGGCTGCAATGTGCATGACGACATGCTCACTTACGCCTTCGTCACCGACCGGCCTTTCGCCGCGAAAACCGGCTCCGACGGCCGGGCGCGCATTCTCGATGCGCCCGAGGGGGAGACGCGGCTCGCCATCTGGCATCCGCGTCAGCAAGCCAAGGACCAGACAATCGAAGCGGACATCGTCATCTCGGGTACGGAGCAGTCACTTGAGTTCACGATCGACATGCGGCCGGAACGCCGCCGCGTGCGGGCGTACTGATGCGCTTCCGGCACCGGCTTCTGCTGTTCATCGGCGCGCTGTTAGCAGTCGTGCAAATCCTCACCATCGCCGTCGCTTACAGCTACGCGCGCCACGCGATGATCGACGCCGGCAAGCGGGACCTTGCGCATGCCAACCGCAATTTCCTCACGCATCTCGACATGCTCGCGGAGCGGGTCTCCACCGGCGTTGAAGTCCTGGCGCTCGATTACGGCCTGCGCGCGGCGATAGCCGAAGACGACCGGGCGACGGCGCTTTCGGCGCTGCGCAATCATGGCCGGCGCATCTCAGCGAAGCGGATGATGTTCGTCGACCTCGACGGCGAGGTCGACGCCGACACCGAAAACCCTGAGGGCGCCGTGCGCCGGTTCGAGTTCGAGGATCTGATCGCGCGGGCATCGGCGGAAGGAACCGCGACGGCCTTGACCACGCTCGAAGGCCGAACGCATTGGACGGTTGTAGCGCCGGTGCTCGCGCCGACGGCGATCGGTTATGTCGCTGCTTTCGTGCCCGTGGACGGCGCGCTCCTCGACGAATTGCGGCGTCTCGAATCGGCGCCGATTTCGATCGCGTTGATTGCTAGTCGGCCCGACGGCGGCTGGGATGCGCTTGCTGCGAGCGACGATCGCGCGGATGCGGCGTTGCCCGAATTCAATTCGCGCGCCAAAGGCGTCTCAATCCAGCGCAGGTCGGGAGATGACTACCTGATTTCGACGACAGCCCTGCCGACCGCGGCGGCCAGTCGTCCGATTTTCGTCGTGCACGAATTCCGCATGGACGACGTGCTGGCGAGCAATATTTCGCTGTTCGGCCCGCTCCTAACCATTCTCGTAGGCGCCCTTATCCTGGCTGCGGCGGGCGCTGTAGCCATCGCTCGCAGCGTGTCCGCCCCGCTCGAATCTCTCGCTGCGGTCGCGCGGCGAATCCGCTCCGGGGACTATTCGGTCAAAACGCCCGCGCGGCGCGCCGGCGCAGAAGTCGACCAGCTCCATGCCGCACTCGGCGAAATGGCTGAGGCGATCGCTGCGCGCGAGGAGACGCTCCGGTCGGCGGCGAAATCGCTCGAAATCGCCCGCGACGCCGCGGAGGCCGCCGATCGCGCTAAATCCCAGTTCATCGCCAATATGAGCCATGAGCTGAGGACGCCGCTCAACGCCATCATCGGCTTTGCGGACGTCATCCGGAAAGAGCAGCTCGGGCCCCTGGGCGCGGCCGACTACGGCAAATACGCGGCCTATATCGCCAATGGCGGTCGCGGGCTCCTCGAGCTGCATAACAGCATTCTCGACATCGCGCGTCTCGAAGCCGGAAAATTCGATCTTCATCATGATGTCTTCAACGCCGTGGAGATCGTCGATGCAGCGATCGAATCCTTGACCCCGGCCGCAGAAGCCAAAGGCGTTGCGATTTCGCGCGAAATCGCCGACCAGCGCGCGAGAATCGAAGGCGATATTGCGGCCCTGACCAAGGCGCTGCGCAACATTCTGCACAACGCCATCAAATTCTCGCCCGCGGGCGGTGCGGTGGAGACCAGGCTTGCCGCCGCGCCATCAACCATCGATTTCGTGGTGCGCGACTTCGGCGTGGGCATGCCGCCCGGCGAGACCGCCCGCTTGTTGCGGCCGTTCCAGCGCGGCGCCGAAAACTATGATTCAGAATTTCCCGGCGCGGGGCTGGGCCTCTCCATCGCCGACCGCATCGTCACGCTGCATGGCGGCCGACTCGCGATCGAGACGGCGCCGATGGTTGGAACAACGGTCACCATCCGTCTCGCAAGGGCGCGCGCGCCCGCAAAGGAGGCAGCGTGAAGCGCTTGGTCATCCTTATAGCCGTCGCACTCGCTGCGCCGGCGGCCGCGCAGGACCTGAAGCTGCACGGTCTGGCGCAGGCGCGCGTCGTCATGCCCGCGAACGAAGTGTCGACAATCGACGGCGGCGTCGGGCGCCTTCGCTACGGACGGGGCGACGCCGAAGACTTCGATGCCGAATTGAGCGATCTTTTCCTCGAAGGCGCGTTGCAGGCCACCTCGTCATTCAAGCTGCGCGCGACATTGAAGCGCGATCCTGAGCAGGACGAGGCCGTCGACCTCGTCGAGGGCTTCGCGGAGTGGAAGCCGGTTTCGACCGCGCCGGTCCGCTGGGCCCTGAAAGCCGGCGCGTTTTTCCCGCCGATCTCTCTTGAGAACGACGACATCGGCTGGACATCGGTCTACACAATGACGCCTTCCGCCATCAATTCCTGGGTCGGCGAGGAGTTGCGCGCGATCGGCGGCGAGGCGCGTCTCGACTGGCGGTTCTCGGAGCGAAGCACGCTCTCCGTCTTTTTCTCAGCTTACGGATGGAATGATCCGGCCGGCGTTCTTCTCGACATTCGCGGCTGGGGCATGACCGACCGCGTGACCGGGATGGCCGACGGCGTGCGGCTCCCGGATTATTTCGCCGCCATGGTCGGCGAGCCGACGCCCTTCCGTTATGAGGAATTCGCCGAACTGGACGGCCGCTTCGGCTATTACGCGGGGGCCGAATGGTCCATGCGCGACGGGCCGAGGTTGCGGCTCCTGCGCTACGACAATCGCGCCGACCCGGCGGCGATCGAGAACGGCTGGCGCGCATGGCTGACGCAGTTCTGGAGCGCCGGCGCCGAAGCGCCTGTCGGCCCCTGGACCTTCATCGCGCAGGGCATGAGCGGTCATACCGACGTCGATTTGCCGATGTTTTACCGGCGCATGGATTTCTCCTCCGCCTTTCTCCTGGTCGGACGCGATCTCGGCGACGTCCGGCTGGCCGGCCGGGTCGAGTTCTTTCGCGCCGACGCGACCATGGACGGCGTTCTCCAGGGCCCGAAGGAAGACGGCGGCGCCGCAACGCTCGCGGCGACCTGGTCGGTCAACGAGCACGCCGTCATCAGGGCGGAAGCGTTGACTCTTGATGTCGATCGGCCTTCGGCCGACGGCGCCAGTCTTCGTCCCGGCGAACGCGAAACCCAGGCCCAACTGGCGCTGCAGCTCCGGTTCTGACGCAGCCGCGTGCCGGCTTCCCGATTTGCGCTACAGAAACGGCCGTTCGCCTGCGACGGTGGTGCGGTACATTTCGCGGCGGAAGCCGAGATAGTCGCTGACAGGAAGATGGAGGCAGGCGCGGTTGTCCCAGATGGCGATCGCGCCCGGCGACCAGCGATAGCGCGCGGTGAAATTTTCGTGCGTCATGTGCCGCGCGAGGAATTGCAGGATGGGCGCAGATTCCTCCTCATCCATGCCCTTGATGCCGACGGTGTAGACGGGATTGACATAGAGCGCTTTGCGTTTGGTGACCGGGTGCGTGCGCACGAGCGGATGCTCCTGAATGCGGGTCGACGCCTCGCCCCCGGTCCGAATCGTCATGTTCTCCACGAAAGCGTAGATGCGCTTCATGCTGTCGCCGTAGCCGCGTTCGGCGGAGTGCAGGGCGGTCAGGGTTTCGAGCACGCGCTGCATCTCCACTGATAGGGACTCGTAGGCGAGACAGCAATTCGCGTACAGAGTATCTCCGCCGAACGGGGGAATCTCCTTTGCGTGCAGCAAAGTGTAGGCCGGCGGCGTTTCCAGGAACGACCAATCCGAATGCCACAGTCCTCCGAATACGACCGGAAGGACCTCTTGGGCCTCTTTCCGCACATGGAGCACGTGAGGGTGGTCCTTCATGCCTTCGATAAAGGGATCCTCCCCGAATTCGCCGAAGCGCCGGGTGAACGTCTCAAACTCTTCGACGCGCAGGTCCTGTCCGAGAATGAAGATCGCGATGTGATCGGCGAGCGCCTGCTTGATCTCGTCGAAAGCGGGCGCGTTCAGGTTGCGCACATCGACGCCGGAAATCTCCGCGCCCATCGTTCCAGCGATCGGGCGGACATCGATGTGGTCGTATTTGCGCGGCGCGTTGGATTTGGCGGTGGCGGCGCGGATGAGCATGTCGGGTTGCGGTCACCTCTCACGTGTCGGTGCGACCGCCCTAGCAGGGCATGACCGCACTTGCTTGGCAACCGCTCGTGTCCGCGGACGAAAAAAATGACCGCAAAATCAAGGGGAAAAAGCAGGCAAACGGAACGTCGACGAGTGGGGCCGGACCGCCTTTTCGCCGTGGATTTCATCCGCTCGAATCGGTCAAGAAGCCGTCTTGGCCGCTAAGGTCGATTACGCCGAGCAGAGCACGTGCGAAGTTTCAGGTGGAGGCTAAGACTTAAGGCGCCCATCGAGGAGGCGTTTGCCGCGCTTGCGACCGACGCCGGGCGCGAGCGCTTCTGGGCCGAGCGCTCGCGCGAGGCGGACGGGCGGATCGCATTCGACTTTCCGAACGGCGTGACCGAGATCGCCGAAATCATGGATTGCTCCGCCCCGCGCCGCTTCGCATTGCGTTATTTCGGGGCGGAGACGGCTTTCGCGCTTGTCGCCCGGGACGGAGGGACCGATCTCGAACTCACTGTGCGCGATCAGCCCGACTCTAATTTCCACGACGCGTATGCGGGGTGGGTTTCCGTCTTAATGAACCTGAAATCCGTGCTCGACCACGGGACCGATCTGCGCAATCACGAGGCCGCAGCGTCGTGGGACCGCTTCTATGTCGAAAACTGACGGCGCCGTTGAGGCGCAGCTCCAGCCGGCGCGAGGCGCGTGACAGCGCGGCGCACACGGACGATCGTGCCATATTCGGCCGACGAGATGTTCGATCTCGTCGCCGATGTGGAGCGCTATCCGGAATTCATTCCCCATTGCATCGATTTGCGCATCGACTCCAACGACGCCGTAAACGGCGTTCTCGTCGCCGATATGGTCGTCGGCTATCGCGCGTTCCGCGAACGGTTCCGAAGCCGCGTTGAGCTTGACCGGCCGAATTTCAGGATCACCGCCGAATACATCGAAGGTCCGTTCCGCCATTTGAGGACGCTGTGGCGCTTCGCTGATACGGAGGAGGGGTCCGAGGTCGATTTCATCGTCGAATTCGAGTTCCGGAGCTTTGTGCTGCAGGCGGCCGCCGCCGTCGTTTTTGAACGCGTGTTCGCACACATGTCGGACGCATTCGTGAAGCGGGCGGCGGACGTATATGCCTGACATTGCCGGCGGCGCTGATCCGGTCGCAATCATTTTCGGCGCCGGTCTGTTAGCGCTGGCGCTGAAGGCGATCATGCTCGCGCCGCTCGGCGCTCTCTCCTGGGCGACGGGGCTCGCCGCAAGCGCGGCCGGCGCGACGGGCGTCGTCGGTTTCTGCTGGTATTGCCTGCAAAAGCTTGGCGAAAAAAGCGCCGAACACGCGCTGACGCCGAAGATCTGAGCCGATCAGCCGACCGGCAGCGCGACAGACGGCTTGCCTTCCGACACGTCGGCGCTGAGCGCCCCGAATGTCCATTCGGGCACGGAGGCCAGATGGACGACGTTGTTAGGGCGTCCGGTCGCCGTGTCGAGGCCGTAGACAAAAAGGCTCTTTGGAATCCACGCGTCCTTGCCGAGCACGCTCACGCGGATTCCGCCGTTCTGCTGCATCTGACTTTTGGTGAAAGGAGCCGCCGCATCGACCATGTAGAGATTGCCGGTGTATTCGCCGAAGCCTCCCTGCGCGGAATGCTGCAGCACAAGATTGCCGCCCGCAGTGATCTGGATCTGCACCGGATGCTCGGTGCCGGCGTCGTCGCCGGATTCGGTGTAGGCGAGCACGAGGATGCGGCGGATCTGGGTGTTGGAGTCGCCCTGGCCGACAAGGCGCATCGGAATCGAGAGTTTTCCCTCGGTCGTGTCGGTCGACAGCCAGTGGTCGATTTCGGTTTCCATGGCGAGCGCGATCACCTGTCGCTGGGCCGAACCGAGCAGGATGGCGTGATGGGGTGCCCACGCGTCGTCGCTGCGTATGCCGAGCCGGATCGACGAATTGGTCAGCGCGGTTGTGTCGAAGGGCGCTTCGAGCGTCTCCTTCTGCTCCGAAATTGCGGTCGCGCCGCGCCCGAGCCAGCCTTTGTCCGGGCCGAAACCCCCGGACAGCCAGCCCGAGCCGGCCAGAAAGCCGAAATCGCGGTCGACGGCGTCGCGGCCGTCAATGTTCACCGTGAGGTTCAGGCGGCTGGTGTCGGTTTCGGCGTCGTCCTTGTTTTTCGTCAGCGTGGCAAGCCAGAGCTTGTTGATCGCAACCATCTTGATCTCCTAAAGGCCATTCGTCGACCGCCCGAATCTCGACTCTCGCCGGTCGATAAAGGATTCAGGACGCAAATTCAATCGATTGGGCTGATCTAAGCGGCGCGACTCCGGTTTTGAAGACGCGTTTCTCCCGTCAGACAACATCGAGAAGCCAAAATCGCTTGTCGCGGGTTGCAGGCGATGATTGTCCGATGTCTAAGCGCTGCAAACAGGGAGATGAGACATGTCCGCATTCGACCTTGGCGGCGCCGGCGGCCCGCCCCCTCCGGCCCAGCTCCAGCAACTGGCTGCCGGCCATTATGTCGCTCGCTGCCTGCATGTCGTCGCCAAATCCCAAATCGCCGATCTCATCGGCGACAGACCGACAACCGCCGCGGCGATTGCGGCGAAGGCGAAAGTCGACGCCGATGCGCTCGAACGGGTTTTGCGGCTCCTCGCCATGCATGGCGTATTTCGGCGCGAGCGCGACGGCTGGGCGCACACGCCGGCCTCCGATTTTCTGCGCAGCGATCATCCGTTCAGCATGCGGGCGATGGCCTGCATGATGGGCGATCCGGTGAATTGGAAATCGCTCGAAATCCTCGACCATTCGCTAAAGACTGGCCAGGCGGCCGTCGAAAAAGTCCATCCCAAAGGCATCTGGGGCTATTACGCGGATCATCCCGAAGACGGGCGGCAGTTCGACGCGGCCATGACGGCGAAGTCGCAGGGCGACATCGGTTTGCTGGTCGCCGCAATCGACATGGAAGGCGTCGAAACGATCGCCGATATCGCCGGCGGGCGCGGCCATTTCCTCCGCGCAATTCTGGATGCGCACAAGAAGGTTTCCGGGATTCTATTCGATCAGCCGGATGTTGTCGCCAACGCGGGGGATCACCCGCGCATGCAGAGAGTCAGCGGCGATTTTTTCAAAAGCAGGATGCCGGTCGCCGATCTCTATCTGATGACTCACATCATCCACGACTGGGCGGACGCGGAATCGATCGCCATCCTGAAGAATCTCCGCGCAGCCGCGCCGGCCCATGCGAGGCTCGTCGTTTACGAACTCGAATTGCCGGAAGGGCCCGAGCCGCATCCGGCGAAAGTGCTCGACATCATCATGCTGGCGATCACCGGCGGGCGCGAACGTACGCCGACGGAATACGCCAAGCTGTTTCGCGCCGCCGGCTGGAAGGACGCCGGAGTGGTTCGCACGCCGGGTCCGATGGCGCTGCACCTGGCGCAGGCGAGCTAGCCTGCACGGTCGCGCGCGCCGCGACGCAGCAGAGCGCGCGCGAGTTTCTTGCGAGCGAACGCAGACGCCGTGCGCTCGCAGCTCTACCTGCGTCTGCCGGCGAAATGAGCCGCATCGTCGATCGCCTCCATCAGCATTTCCAGCGCCGTTTCGGTTGCGGCTCTGCGGATCGCCTCGCGGGACTCGGGCCCGGGCGGCCCTGCTTCGAAGATCCGGCGTTGAACCTTGGAAGGGCCGTCTCGGACAGCGCGCCCGAACCAAACGAGGCCGACCGGCTTCTCGGCTGTCCCGCCGGCCGGGCCGGCGATGCCGGTGACGGAGACAGAGATATGAGCGCGTGACCGGGCGATCGCGCCTTTGGCCATCGCCTCGACAACTTCGCCGCTGACGGCCCCGTGTTTTTGAAGCAGCTCGGTCGGGACGCCGAGCATCTCCGTTTTCGATTCGTAGGAATAAGTCACGAAGCCGCAATCGAGGACGGCGGACGATCCTGGGATGTCAGTGATCGCCGCAGCGGCCATGCCGCCAGTGCAGGACTCGGCGATCGCGATAAGGACGCCGCGTTCGGCGCCCCGTTGAACAATTTGTTGCGCGAGAGCGTGGATGCGGTCGAGCGTCATTGCGCGCCCGGCAGTTTCACGGTCGCGGTTGCGAGCGCCGCGATCCCTTCGCGGCGCCCCGTAAACCCCAATTCTTCTGTGGTCGTTGCTTTGACCGAGACGCGGTCGGCGGCGGTTCCCATGATCGATGCGAGCGCTTCGCGCATGGCCGCCCGATGCGGCTTGATCTTCGGCGCCTCACAGATGACGGTCACGTCGCAATGAACGACCTCTCCGCCCCGCTCGCGGACCATGGCGCAGGCCTTCTCGAGGAAGATGCGCGACGGAGCTCCCTTCCATTGCGGATCGCCCGGCGGGAAATGATCGCCGATGTCGCCTTCGCCGATCGCGCCGAGAATGGCGTCGGTCAGAGCGTGCATGCCGGCGTCTGCGTCCGAATGGCCCTTCAATTTCGCCGAATGCGGGATGGCGACGCCGCACAGAATGACGGCGTCGCCCGGCTCGAACTGGTGGACGTCGAACCCCTGACCGGTCCGGAATTCGGACTGGACGCCCCGTCCGAGCAACAACTCCGCCATGCCGAAATCCTCAGCCTGCGTGATTTTCATATTGTCCGGCGATCCGGGAACAAGCGCGATCGTCAGTCCCGCAGCCTCAGCGACGGCCGCGTCGTCGGTCAGGGCCTGTCCCGCGGCGCGCCGGTGCGCATCGAGAATGGCGTCATAATGAAATCCTTGCGGCGTTTGCGCCCGCCACAATTGCTCACGCGGCACGGTCCTGTCGATTCGCGGCGCGTCGCCCGCGGTCGCATGCTTCAGCGTGTCGTGAACCGGAAGGGCGGCGATTGCGCCCGCCGCTCCGTGGAGGGCGTCGATGATGCGCGAAATCGTCGCCGCATCGATGAACGGCCGCGCCGCATCGTGAATCAGCACCATCTTTGGCGCGACCCCGGCCAGGCTCTCGAGTCCGAGACGCGCGCTGTCTTGCCGTTCGGCGCCGCCGTGGACCGACGCGAGCAGCTTTGGGTGCGCGGTCAGTCCGGCCAGCGCCTGACGATAGAGATGGTCGTCGTCGCGGTGGATGACCACGCGCACGGCGTCGATGCGCGGATGATTGAGGAACGCTTCGATCGTGCGGGCAAGAACCGAACGACCCGCCAGTACGCGATATTGCTTGGGCCCGGCGCTCCCGGCTCGCACGCCGCGCCCCGCCGCAACGATGATGGCGATGCAATGCACGCTGGCCCTCTCCTTTCGCACTGTCCTTTCAAGGATTTGGGCGGTAACGACAAGCCGTCGATCGGCCGGGCTTTTTCGAGACGCACATGAAAATCGGGGAAATCGAATTGACCAACCCCGTGGCCGTCGCGCCGATGTCGGGCGTATCCGACCTGCCGTTCCGGCGGGCTGCGGCGGGAGCCGGCGCGGGGCTCGTGGTTTCGGAGATGGTGGCTAGCGCCGAACTCGTCCGCGCCCGTCCTGATGTCGTGCGGCGCGCCGAGGGCGATCCGGCGATCCGGCCCTTCGTCATTCAGCTCGCCGGCGCCGATTCCAAATGGATGGCCGAGGGCGCGGCGCTTGCGGAGGCGGCCGGGGCCGAAATCATCGACATCAATATGGGCTGCCCGTCGCGGCAGGTGACGGGACAGGCTTGCGGCTCGGCGCTCATGCGGAATCTCGATCAGGCGAGCCGGCTCATCGCGGCGACGGTCAAAGCAACGTCGAAGCCCGTCACCTTGAAAATGCGGCTCGGCTGGGATCGCGCCTCGATGAATGGTCCCGAGCTTGCGCGTCGCGCGGAAGATCTGGGCGTCCGGGCCCTTACGGTTCACGCCCGAACGCGCAACGAATTCTTCGCTGGGCGCGCAGACTGGTCGGCTGTGCGCGCCATTAAGGAAGCTGTCGGCATTCCCGTTGTCGTTAACGGCGACATTGTCGATGCCGCCTCGGCGCGCCGAGCGTTCGCCGAGTCGGGTGCCGATGGGATCATGGTCGGGCGCGCGAGCCTCGGTCGCCCGTGGCTTGCCGGCGCGCTCGCCAACGCCTTGGCCGTCGGGGCCGACGGGGCCGAAGCGCCGTCGCTGCAGGAGCAGGCCGAGATCGCGCAGCGACATTACGCGGAGATCATCGCGCTTTACGGCGAGGCGCTTGGCGTCCGCGTCGCGCGCAAGCACCTCGCCGGCTATATTGAGGCCGCACCAGTCGACATCGATCCCTCGGTTCGGCGGGCATTGCGGGCGGAAATCTGTCGGATCTTCGTCCCCGAGCGCGTCCTCGAAATGTTGTCTGCGTTCTATGCGAGCCGACCCCGCGAACCTTTCCTTCGCGCCGCGTGATAGAATCACCTGCGGCATTCCCGCAACATTTGTGTTGATTTCGAGCAACAACCGTTACAATGTCGCGCTGGTTCGCCGTTTGCATCCGGTTCGCCGGTTGGCCGCGGCTCGGGCCCGAGCGGGTCTGGTTCAGGAAATTTGGGCGAGCGGTTGAAGAGCAGGGCGTTAACCGACGAACCAGCCGAAGACGACCAGTCCGGGGCAGAGCCCGAGACGGGCGTCCGCGTCCGTCGCCGGCAGAGGCAATGGGCCGTCTCCAACGCCGCCATCGCCGGCGCATTGACCGTCGCCGCAGCGGTCGCCTGCTTCACCACCTGGTTCCTTTTGTCGCCCGCCGTCGAGACGGCGGACCGCCGGCTCCTCATCGGCATGATCGCCGGCAACGTCCTCATCGCCGTCGGCTTCGTCGCCATCGTCGGCACGCGCTTCTGGCATGTCTTGTCCGAGCGGCGCCACCAGCTCGCGGGCTCGAAGACGCACATGCAGCTCGTCGGCATGTTCGCGCTGGTCGCCGTCGCGCCCTCGGTCATTGCATTTCTCTTTGCACTGACGATCCTGCGCGCCAGCCTCAACGACGTCTTCAGCGACCGCATCGAGCGCTATCACCAGGCGGCGCGCGACGTCGCCAACAATCTCATCGAGATGAAGACCGGCCAGCTCGAACTCGCCATGATCCAGATCGCCTTCGACATCCGCAGGAACGAGCAGGCCGGGGTCGGCCTTGCCGGAGCGCCCATCGGCTTCCGGCAATATCTGATCGCGCAGGCGGGAGTGCGCGGCCTCGCGGCGATAGACATTCTCGACTCGACCGGCGGCATCCTGTTGCGCGCCGAGATCGAGCACCGCGTCTACAACCTTCCCTCCGGCGAGATCATGAAGTCGCTGGCGACGAGTTCTCCCGGCTCGGTCGTCCACGGCGTGAACGACGATGTCTCATTCGACATGTTTCGCGGCCTCATGAAGCTTCCGGACTACGACGGCGGAATTCTCGTCGTCTACGAACCGATCGATGCGAAGACGTCGTCGCAGCTGCAGGCGATGAAGGCCCTGAGAACCGACTGGGACGACGCCAAGCGGGGTCGGTCACGGGCCGAGAACGTGTTTGCGCTCGGATTTAGCCTGCTTGCGGTGATTATTCTCTCCGGCGCGGTGTGGTTCGCGCTGTGGGCCGCGACGCGCATCGTCCGCCCGATCGGCCGGCTCATGCGCATGGCGGGCCGTGTTTCGGCGGGGGACCTTGCCGCTCGCGTCGAGGTCTACAAAGACGACGGCGAGCTCGGCGCGCTCGCCCGGTCGATGAACCACATGACGGCGCAGCTGCAGACGCAGCGCGACGATCTCGTCGAGACCAACAAGCAGTTCGACCATCGCCGCCGCTTCACAGAGGCGGTGCTCTCAGGCGTTTCGGCCGGAGTGATCGGGGTTTCCTCGGACGGCCGCGTCACCATCATCAATCGCTTCGCGTCCGACCTGCTGGGAGTCGATGGCGGTAGGCTCGCTGGCGCGCGCATCGAGGATGTGCTCCCCGAGCTGCAGGGCCTCCTCGCCGACGCCGGCGTCAGGGAGACCGGCGAAGCGTTCGAACAGATCGAACTTGTGCGGGGCGGGCGCACGCGAACCGTGAATGTCGGCATCGTCGCGGACGAGGTGGACGGCGAAACGAGCTTTGTCGTCACGTTTGACGACATCACCCAGCTGATTTCGGCGCAACGCAACGCCGCCTGGGGCGACGTCGCGCGCCGCATCGCGCACGAGATCAAGAATCCGCTGACCCCGATTCAGCTTTCGGCGGAGCGGCTGCGCAAGAAATATTCGCAGGAGATCAAGTCGGCGCCCGAGGTCTTCGACAAGTGCACCGACACAATCATCCGCCACGTCCACGACATCGGACGCATGGTGGACGAATTCTCCTCCTTCGCGCGCATGCCGAAACCTGTGATCGCGCGCGAGGATCTGCGCGAGCTGGCGAAATCGGCGGTTTTCGCGCAGCGGGTGACCAACGCCGATATCGACTATGTCGTCGAGCAACCGGACGCCGGGGTTTTCGCCAATTGCGACGGCCGCCTCATCGTCCAGGCGCTGGGCAATCTCCTGAAGAACGCCGCGGAGTCGATTGGCGCGCGAACCTCCGCGGAGAGCGCGCCGGCGCCGGGGCGCATCAAGATCTCAATCGCCGAACGCGGCGATTTCGCGCGCATCGACGTGATCGACAACGGCGTCGGGCTGCCGAGGGCCGAGCGCCATCGCCTGACCGAGCCCTACATGACGACACGCGCCAAGGGCACCGGCCTCGGGCTCGCCATTGTCCGCAAGGTGATCGAAGAGCACGGCGGCTATCTCGAATTCAACGACGACGCGTCGGTCGGGGCGACCGGCGCGCGCGTCTCCCTGGTTCTGCCGAAATCGGATTCAGCGATCGCAAGGCCGCAGGCCCAGCCGCAGGCGGCCGAGTGAACACAAACGGGAAGTGAGAGTCATGAGCGTAGACATTCTAGTCGTCGATGACGAAGCCGATATCCGTGAGCTGGTCACGGGTTTGCTTGAAGACGAGGGTTTCAGCCCGCGCGCCGCGGCGAACTCGGACGCCGCCTTCAAGGCGGTGCGCGAACGCCTGCCGGCGCTGGTCATCCTCGACGTCTGGCTCCAGGGCTCTGCGATGGACGGGATCGAGATCCTCGAGGAGCTGAAGAAAGCCTATCCCGAACTTCCGGTCGTCATCATATCGGGTCACGGAACGATCGAGACCGCTGTCGCCGCGATCAAGAAGGGCGCCTATGACTTCGTCGAAAAGCCATTCAACGCCGACCGTCTGATCATCGCGGTCAATCGGGCGCTCGAGGCGGCGCGGCTCCGCCGTGAGAACACCGATCTGAGGGAGCGGGCGCCGGAATGGGGCCTGATCGGATCCTCGACCGTCATCAACGCGTTGCGCGGAGTCATCGATCGGGTCGGAGATACACGTTCGCGGGTTCTGATCTCGGGGCCGCCGGGCTCGGGCAAGGAAGTGATCGCGCGCCTCATCCACGCCAAGTCGAGCCGCGCCGCAGAGGCCTTTCTCGTGGTCAGCGCCGCGACGATTGCGCCCGACCGCATGGAGGAGGAGCTGTTCGGCGTCGAGGAGAGCGACGGCCAGATGCGCAAAATCGGCCTTCTCGAGCGCGCCCATGGCGGCACCTTGATGTTCGACGAAATCGGCGACATGCCGCTCGAGACGCAGGGCAAAATCCTCCGCGTCCTCGTCGACCAGCGCTTCAAGCGCGTCGGCGGCGGCACAGCCGTCGCTGTCGATGTCCGTATCGTCACGACGGCCTCTCGCGATCTGCTCGGCGATGCGCGCGACGGGCGTTTTCGTGAAGACCTCTTCCATCGCCTGAATGTGGTGCCGGTGCAGGCGCCGTCGCTGTGCGAGCGCCGCGACGACATTCCGGCGCTCGTCGTCTACTTCGTGGATCGTATCGCGCGCGCCCAGGGTTTCCCCAAGCGGACCTTGACGGCGGAGGCCATGGCCGCGCTTCAGGCCTATCACTGGCCCGGAAACGTGCGTCAGCTCAGAAATGTCATCGAGCGCACCCTCATTCTCATGGGCAAAGACTCCCATGGCGAGATCACCAGCGAGCATCTGCCGTCGGAGATCATCGACGCCGGCCTGTCGATCCCGGCGGGCGAGGGGCTTGAGCAGATCATCGCGCTTCCCTTGCGCGAGGCGCGCGAGCGGTTCGAACGCGAATACCTGATCGCGCAAATCAATCGCTTCGGCGGCAATATATCTCGCACCGCAGCCTTCATCGGCATGGAGCGCTCGGCGCTGCACCGGAAGCTCAAGGCGCTTGGCGTCAACGGACAGGCGCGGGTGGAGACCGCGTGATCGCCCATCGCTGAGCTGAGCGCTTGCGGTTCGCCGGCAGAACATGAAATGAGGCTTGGGCTGGCAACCAAAGCCTATCGACAGACATGTTCGACGACACCTGGGGATTCGTTTCGCGCGCTTTCTTGCGCTCGGTCTACGACACGGAGCTCAAAGTCTATATTGCAGAACGGCGGGACGAGGCGCTCCTGCGTCGGTTAAACGACTGGAGCCGCCGCTCCCAGCTGACCGAGACGCAGGACGAAGGCCCATTCACGCAGACCTTCTTCGTCGAGACGTGGGGATACGGAGCATCTGGTCGCGTTCCCGCGGATGAGCAGACGCTTATTCCCAAGTTTCGGATCGCGAACGAGGGGCCTGGCGGCGGATCGGGGGAGGCCGATCTGGCCCTCGGCTGGTTCGGCGGCCGCGTTGACGCGATTCCTCAAGCAGTTTGCGAATTCAAGGACATCCGGTCCAATCTCGACGCGAAACAGAATCGCAAGGGAAGCTACCTAACGCCGGTCGAACAGTGCCTCGGATATCTTCGCGGCGCCCGTCGCAGCCTGTTTGGGAACGAGCCGGTGCAGCCTTGGTGGGCCTTGGTCACCGACATGAACGAGTTCCGGCTGTACTGGTGGGACCGTGCGCCCAATCAATATCTGCGATTCATCATCCGGCGGCCGGATTTGCTCGCCGGTCCATATGACCTATTGGCGGAACACGAGGACGCGCGTTTCGATCGCTTTCTGTTCTGGAAGCTGTTCCACCGCGACATGCTCCTCTCGCAAGCCGGCAAGCCGGCATTGCTTCGATTGATCGAGAAGCAATGGATCAGGGAGAAGTCGCTCGAAAAGGAGTTCTACAACCAATACAAAGCGGTTCGGGAGCGCCTTTTTAAGGCCCTCATGATAAACAATCAGCGGTTCAGGGAGCGCCCGGTCGAATTGCTCCGACTGACGCAGAAGCTCCTCGACCGGTTCATTTTCGCCTTCTACTGCGAGGACATGGGCGAGCGGATGCTGTTCCCGCCGCAGTTTATACGGGAATACCTGCAAACGCGCAGCAGCGAGCCGTATTACGAACAGAACGGGACGGAAATATGGACATTCTTTCGGCGCCTGTTCGAGCACATGAACACAGGCGGCGTTTTAGGAACGAGAACGGTGCCCGAAATCAATGGTGGCCTGTTTGCGCCCGATCCTGAGATCGATGCGCTCGATATTCGCAACTATGTCTTTGCTGCGCCCGGCCAGGGGGTAAACGAAGCTTCGCTCGAATCCGATCCCAGAACAATTTTCTATCTTTCGGCGCGGTACAATTACGCGGCGCGCGGCGAGGCCAGGGAGAGCATCAGCCTCTACACTCTCGGCCGCATTTTCGAACAGTCGATCACGGAACTGGAGTATCGCGCTGGAGAGCTCGAAAACCGCGAGACGATCGCCAAGCTTTCGAAGCGCAAGCGCGACGGGGTCTATTACACCCCGGAATGGATCGTAAACCTTCTTGTCGAAGGGACGTTGTCGCCTTGGTTCGCGGATGCGCGGATCCATTCAGGTTATCCGCAAGATCGGAACGCACCATCGCCAGAGGCCGTGCGCCGCTATGTCGAGCGGCTGCGCAATATCAGGATCATCGATCCGGCCTGCGGATCGGGAGCCTTCCTTATCGCTGCATTTCGTCGTTTGCTTCAGGAAAGGATCGCCGCAGAAGGAGCCGGCGCCACGCGGGAGCCTGCGCTCATCGCAGAAATCCTTGCCAACAATATCTATGGCGTAGACATCAATCCGGCGGCAGTGGAAATCGCAAAACTAGCGCTGTGGCTGCATTCCGCGCGCGCGGAGGCCAAGCTGTCGTCGCTCGATCACACGATCCGCTGCGGCAACAGCCTCGTTGCGCCCGACTTCTGGCGCAGTCGCGAACCGGACGAGGCGCTGGCGGAGCGCGTGAACAGCTTCGACTGGCGCGAAGCGTTTCCGGAAATTTGGCGCGCCGGCCGCAGCGGCTTCGACATCGTCGTGGGTAATCCACCCTATGTAAAACTTCAAAACCTGATGAAGGTCGATTCCGACGTTGTCGCCTATCTGCAGGCGAACCGGACTGTCGACACCTACGCCAGCGCGCAGACGGGCCATTTCGACCTTTATCTGCCGTTCATAGAAAAGGGGTTGCGGCTGCTCGCGTCCGGCGGTCGCATGGCCTACATCGCGCCGAGCCTTTGGTCCGTGAACGAATACGGCGAAGGTCTGCGTACGCTGATTGAGCGAAAACAGCATCTCGAACGGTGGATCGATTTCAAATCGTTTCAGGTCTTCGACGAGGCGATTACCTATACCGCCCTGCAGTTCTTTACGCGAGAGCCGCAGGCGTCCGTGAAAGTGGCGCTGGCGCCGGAGGGGGAAGCCGCCGACGTCGACTGGACCGACGACCGGTTGGATGTTCCAGCCGCTGACCTGTTCGCCGACATGCCATGGCTGATGGCGACGGGTCCGGAGCGCAGGCTGATCAAGCGCCTCGCGAGAGACTGTCTCAGGCTCGACGATCCGCGAATGACCTCTGGCATTATAGTGGGAATTCAAACCAGCGCGGACAGAATCTACCATCTGGAACGATTGGGAGACGGATTGTATCACTCAAAGGGAAAACCGCCTTTTGAGGTTCGCATTGAAGACGCGATTATGAAGCCGCTTGCCTCCGGCTCTGAAGCCAAGCGCTATGAGGAACCGGAGACCAACACCTACCTACTCTTCCCTTACGAACGGGACGAGCGCGCCGGCGTCACGCTTCTCACGCATGAAAACTTGGAGAGCCGATATCCTCAGGCTTGGCGCTATTTGAAATCCTCGGAGAAGGTTTTAAGGGCGCGCGAGGACCGAAAGATGGATGTGCGCGAGTGGTGGGCATATAATTACCCCAAGAACCTCGACAAACAGGATATACAAAAGCTCATAGTCGCTCAAACTGTTCCCGAAATGCGCGTCTGCGCAGATGCTTCGGGTACAATGTATCTCAACACTGCCCATACCGGATGCGCCCCAGGCGAATCGCGCCGGCATTGCCGCTCGCGCTCGGGACTTGCAGGACCGGTGGACGCGGCGACGCGACCTGCTGCAGGCCGCCGAGGACCGGTTGTCGGTTCTGCCGCGCGCGCGCCACCCTAACCGTTGGCTGTGGCCGGACCTGCCTGAAGCGGGCGATCTCGTTGACGCCGCCCCGAGCCTTTTCAAGCTCAAACCGGCCCGCCGCGAATGGGCGCGGGAACGTCTCGACGAGATGGAGGCCTTGCGCTTGTCAGCGCTCCAGGCGGCGCTCGATGCGAACGGCCAGTTGCGGGCCGAATTTCGCGACGGAGAACTGAGGCTGCTGGTCGGAGGAATCCCTGTATGTCAGCGGATATTTCTCGATCAGAACTACGGGCCCGTTGTTCAGGCTTACTGGCGGTTCCTGTTTCTCAGCCAGGCTTGCACCGACGCAGCCGCGTTTGCTTCGAAGCTTCGGCAGCCGCCTTCCGACGTTCGTTTTGAGGCGGCGCGTCAATTCATCGAGCGCGTGAACGCATTGGCCAGCGAATGCGGGGCCATAGCCGCCGCCGAGAGGGAGATGAATGAGAGACTGTTTGATCTCTATCGTCTCAGCCCCGACGAGCGTCTGCTTGTGGAAACATCTGCCCAGCGTTCGAGGCTCCGAATCAGCTAGGACTTCTCCTAGCCCTTGTTGGAGTCGCGCGATGAACCAGCTGCCCTTGTTCAAACCTTCTGCCGCGGAGCCGGTGCAAGCCGCGGACCCGGAGTTCATCCGCAAGCATTTGCACCGCCTTTTGCGTATGACACGTGACGCCCAACAGCTGCCGTGGGACGACTACGAGACTCGCGGCTGGGAGGAGCTTTTCCCACAACTGGCCCAATCGCTGCCCGGAGAGGAGGGCAGGAACCTATGCGCGGCCTTCGCCGCGGAAATCCTGCGTCTTCGCACCGCCGCGTGAGCGCCGCGTTGTCATAATCTGCGCAATTCCGGTATCTCTCGCCACGCGCTGAAGATGAAGGTCGGCACGAATGCGCGTGATCGTCTGCGGCGCGGGGCGGGTCGGCTACGGCATTGCGCGGAGCCTCGCGCGTGAAAAGAACGACGTGACCGTCGTCGATATCTCGAAAGAGCTGATCCGCGTCGCCAGCGAGCGCCTCGACGTGCGCGGCGTCATCGGCAACTGCGCCTTTCCCGAAGTGCTCGAGGAGGCGGGCGCAAAGCAGGCCGAAATGCTCATCGCCGTCACCTTTTCCGACGAGATCAACATGATGGCCTGCGAAGTGGCGCACGCCCTGTTCAACGTGCCGACCAAGATCGCGCGCATCCGCGCGCAGGAATATCTCGAACCGCGCTTCGGCGAACTGTTCAGCCGCGACCGAATCCCGATCGACGTGGTGATTTCGCCCGAGCGCGAAGTCTCCGAGGCGATTATGCAGCGCTTGTCGACGCCCGGCGCGTTCGAGATAAAATCCTTCGTGGATGGAAAGGTGTGGGCGGTCGGCGTCAGGCTCAAGGAAGAATGCCCGATCCTCAATACGCCGCTCCGGCAGGTCGCGGAGCTTTTTCCGGATCTCAAAATCACCATTGTCGGCATCCGGCGCGAGGGAACGATGCGGCGCGCGCATGCCGCTGACCAGCTCTTCGCCGGCGACGAGATCTATTTCGTCGCCGACCGCCAGCATGTGCCGCGCGCGCTCGAGATCATGGGCGAAGCGGAACGTCAGGCGCGCCGCGTCATCATCATCGGCGGCGGCCATATCGGCTTGTTCGTCGCGCAAGGGCTTGAAAAGCTCGGTTCAATGAAGATCCGCCTCATTGAGCGCGACAAGACGCGCGCCGAAGCCGCCGCCGAACAGCTGGAGCGCACCGTAGTCCTGCAAGGCGACGGGCTCGACCGTGCGATCCTCAAAGAGGCGGGCGTCGCCGAAGCCGAAACCGTCGTCGCGGTGACCGACAACGACCAGGTCAACATCCTCGCATCGGTCGTCGCCAAGCGCGAAGGCGCGCGGCGGGCGATGGCGCTGATCAACGATCAGGACTACGCATCGGTGTCGGAGGCCGTCGGCATTGACCGCTTTATCGATCCCCGCGCGACCACGATTTCGACCATCCTGCAGCATATCCGGCGCGGCCGCATCAAGGGCGTCTACTCCTTAAGCGACGGGGCCGCCGAACTGGTCGATGCGATCGCCCTCGAAACCTCGCCGCTGGTGAACAAGCCGCTGCGCGACGCCGATCTTCCCGAAGGAGTGATGATCGGCGCGCTCTACCGCAACGACGAGGTGTCGATGCCGACGGGCGACACGGTCATCAACGCTGGAGACCGCATCGTGCTCATGGCTCTCAAGGATTACGTCCGCGACGTCGAGCAGATGTTTCGGGTCAGCCTGGAGTACTTCTAGCGCTCCTGGCGATCGCGCCGACGCAAACATGGCGCTTGATCGTTGCAGCATTCCTGTGCAGTTTCCGCTCTCGGTCCTCCGGCGTCGCGCCGGAACGCGAGAGCGAACAGTCGAATGCCGCGCATCGCTTACGTCAACGGCAGTTACGTTTCAGCCGCGGAAGCCGCGGTTCATGTCGAGGACCGCGGTTATCAGCTCGGCGACGGCGTCTACGAAGTCTTTCTCGTTCTGAACGGCCGCCCCTGCGACGAGGAAGGCCATCTCGCGCGTCTCGACCGCTCCCTTATCGAGCTGTCGATCGCGCCGCCGATGTCGAAGGCCGCGCTGAAGAGCGTAATGGCTGCGGTGCTGCGCAAAAACCGCCTGAAAAACGGCCTCCTTTACATGCAGGTGACGAGGGGCGTGGCGCCGCGCAATCATCCCTTCCCGGACCCGCCCGTCCATCCCGCATTGGTCCTCACGGCGCGACGCTTCGATCTTGAGAAGAACGAAGCGCAGGCCGCGAAGGGCGTCGCGGTGATCACCGCGCCGGACATCCGCTGGGGCCGCGTCGATATCAAGACCACGGGACTTTTGCCCAATGCGCTCGCCAAGGAGAAGGCGAAACGGTGCGGCGCGCTCGAAGCCTGGCTCATACGCGACGGCAAAGTGACCGAAGGCGCCGCATCCAACGCCTGGATCGTCACGCGCGCTGGCGAACTCGTTACTCACCCCTTGAGCCATGACATCCTCGGCGGAGTTACGCGGGCGACCGTGCTTGCCTGCGCCGAGGGACTTCAGATCAAGGTGCGCGAGAGGGCGTTCACCGCGAAGGAGGCCGCCAGCGCCGCCGAGTGCTTTCTTACTTCGGCTGGCAATTTGGTTATGCCGGTCGTTCGAATCGATGAGACGCCCGTCGGGGACGGTGCGCCCGGCCCGGTAACCCGGCGCTTGCGTGACGCATATTTGAAACGCGCCGCTCTCGCCGAATGAAAATCTTGAAATAGGATTGCCTAACCTGGCTCAACGCGTCAGGATGATTGTGCATTGCAACACCAGCGAGAGACCGGTGGAACAGAAGATGTCCGAGAAAAAGCAGAACCTCCAGGACACGTTCTTGAATCATGTTCGCAAGGCCAAGATCCCCGTCACGATTTTCCTCGTCAACGGCGTGAAGCTTCAAGGCGCCGTCACCTGGTTCGATAATTTCTGCATCCTTTTGAAGCGCGACGGCCAGGCGCAACTCGTTTACAAGCACGCTGTTTCGACAGTCATGCCCTCGCAGCCGGTCAATCTCTGGGACGGCGAAGGCGAACCGGAATAGATCTTGGATTTTTCTGAGTTCGACATGATGCGCACCGTCGTCATCCGCCCCGAGGCGGAGAGCGCGGGCGGGCGGTCCGCTGAAGCGAGCCTTGATGAGGCGATCGGTCTGGCGCGCGCCATCGACCTTGCTGTCGCCGACGCGGTCATCACGCCGGTCAGGCGCCCGTCGCCCGCAACTTTCCTCGGACCGGGAAAGGTCGAGGAAATCCGGGCCGATCTAGACGCTCGCGAGCCTCGCCCGGGCATCGTCATTGTCGATCACGCCTTGAGCCCGGTCCAGCACCGCAATCTCGAAAAGGCTTGGAACGCCAAGGTGCTGGACCGCACCGCGTTGATCCTCGAAATCTTCGGCGAGCGGGCGCACACGGCCGAGGGCCGCCTGCAGGTGGAGCTCGCCCATCTCACATACCAACGGTCGAGACTGGTGCGGTCCTGGACCCACCTCGAACGCCAGCGCGGCGGTCGCGGATTTCTGGGCGGTCCCGGCGAACGCCAACTCGAGTCCGACCGGCGCGCGCTCGCCGACAAGATCGTTCGCCTGAAGGAGAAACTTGAGGGCGTCCGCCGCACGCGCGCGCTGCAGCGCGCCAGGCGCAAACGCGCCCCTTATCCGGTTGTTGCGCTGGTCGGCTACACGAACGCCGGCAAGTCCACGTTGTTCAACCGCATGACCGACGCCAAAGTCCCGGCGCGCGATCAGCTTTTCGCGACCCTCGACCCGACCATGCGGGCCGCCGATCTCGCCTCCGGGCAGCGCATCATCCTTTCCGATACGGTCGGCTTCATTTCGAATTTGCCGACCCATCTCGTCGCCGCATTTCGAGCGACGCTGGAAGAGGTGCTGGAAGCCGATCTCATTGTCCACGTTCGCGACATCGCTCATCCGGACGCCGAGGCGCAGCGGGCGGACGTCATCTCGGTGCTGCGCGAACTTGGATTGTCCGATGGCGACAGCCTCACCATCGAGGCACTGAACAAAATCGACCTCCTTGATGCGGCTGCGCGGGCGGCCGCGACCGCCGCCGTGCGGGCGTCGGAGCTTCGCGACGCGATGTCGCTGGAAGAACCGGCCCGCGTTGCGGTATCGGCGGCGACCGGAGAGGGCATTGAAGACCTCGCGACGCTGATCGACCGGCTCTTGACCGCCGAGCGCGGGACCTACGCGATAGAGATCGACGCCGCGGACGGACGCGCGCGCGCTTTCCTCCATGGGACCGGCGATGTCGCCGAGGAGCGCGTCGATGGCGGGTCGGCGCATTTGACGGTGCGCCTCACCGAGAAGTCGCTCGGGCAGTTTCAGAAGATGTTCCCGCATGCGACTGTCGCGACGCCTCCGACGCGCAGGCGGCGCCGGGCATGATGATCGATCCGGAGCGCGTTGCGGCGATCATCGCCGAAATCGCCGAAACCGAAATGATGCCCCGTTTCGGCCGGTTGAAGCCGAGGGAGGTCCGGCAGAAGAGCGGGCCGAACGACCTCGTCACCACGATTGACGAGAAGGTCGAAGGCGAGCTCAAGCGCGCCCTTCTCGATCTGCGGCCCGGCGCTGCGTTTATCGGCGAGGAGGCGGCTGCCGCCGATCCGACGATCATGGGCGCGCTGAACGGCGTCGCCTGGGTCGTCGATCCCATCGACGGCACGCGAAACTTCATCAACGGCGTTCCGGAGTTTGGCGTCATCGTCGCCCTAGTTGCGGACGGCGAGACGCAAATGGGATGGATTTTCGCCGCGCCGCGCCAGGAATGCGCCATCGCAGTTCGCGGGAAGCGAGCAACGATCGCTGGCGAACCCATCGCCGTTGCAAAGCAGTCGCGCCCGCGCCCGCACGGCTTGCGCTCGCTCGGCTGGCTGCCCGCCGAACGCCAATCGCGCATGCGCGCGGCGCTCGCCGCGAATTTCACCACTGAGCCCGGGCATTGCGCGGCCTACGCTTATCTCCGCCTCGCGCGCGGCGAGGTCGATTTCAAGCTCTCATCGCGGATTCATCCCTGGGACCATGCGGCCGGCGCGCTGCTCCTCTCGGAGGTCGGCGGCGAGACACGCTGGCTCGATGACGGCCGTCCTTATGCGCCGCAGCCTTCCCGCGACGCGCCGCTTCTGTCCGTCGCCGCGGGGCGCGACTGGGCGGCGACCGCGGCCGCGCTCCGCGTTTGAATGACCGTAGATGAAGCGCAAGCGGATGCGTCATCGCAGATCACAGGCTCAGTCGCTTGTTGCGGCGGCGGATCCGCTTCGCTTGATCCGCCCTAGGAGGCCATCGCCATCCGCCGCGGAGCCGGCGAACCCTCGTCGAAGAGCTCGGCGAGCTTGTCGATCATCGCTCCGCCGAGCTGCTCGACGTCGATGATAGTGAGCGCGCGTCGGTAATAGCGAGTGACGTCATGGCCTATGCCGATCGCCAGAAGTTCGATCGGCGAGCGCTGCTCCATCCAGGCGATCGTCTCGCGCAGATGCCGCTCGAGATAGGCGCCGCCATTCGCCGATGATGTCGTATCGTCGACCGGCGCGCCGTCGGAAATGACCATGAGGATGCGGCGCGATTCAGGACGTCCGATCAATCGATCATGCGCCCAGAGCAGCGCCTCGCCGTCGATGTTCTCCTTTAAGAGGCCTTCTTTCATCATCAGGCCGAGCGACGTGCGGGCGCGCCGCCACGGCGCGTCTGCGGCCTTGTAGATGACGTGCCGGAGGTCGTTCAGCCGCCCCGGTTTCGGCGGACGCCCGTCGCGCACCCATTTCTCGCGGGCTTCCCCGCCCTTCCAGGCGCGGGTGGTGAAGCCGAGAATCTCGACCTTGACGCCGCAGCGTTCGAGCGTGCGCGCGAGAATGTCGGCGCAGATCGCGGCGATGGTGATCGGGCGGCCGCGCATCGAACCCGAGTTGTCGATGAGGAGCGTGACGACGGTGTCGCGAAACTGCTGTTCGCGCTCCTGTTTGTAGGAGAGGGGCTGCATCGGATCGACGACGACGCGGGCGAGGCGCGCGGCGTCAAGCACGCCCTCTTCGAGATCGAAGTCCCAGGCGCGGTTCTGCTGGGCGAGAAGCTTCCGTTGCAGCTTGTTGGCGAGGCGGGCGACGATGGTGTGCAGATTCTCGAGCTGGCGGTCGAGGGTCCGCCGGAGTCGCGTCAGCTCTTCGGCGTCGCAGAGCTCAGAGGCGTCGGCGATTTCGTCGAATTGCGTCGTATACGCCCGATAGCGCTCGCCTGAATCGCCTTCGAAACGCGCGCGCATGGAGGAGATCTTAGCGTTCTCCGCCGCTCCGTCCGCCTCGTCGGCGGCCTGATCGATCTCCTCTTCGCTCATCTCCGCGTCGCCTTCCGACTCCTCCGACCCATCGGTAAGGCCGTCCTCCGGCGGGTCGGCGCCGCCATCCTCGTCCTCTGACGGCTTCGGCGATTCCTCGGCGTCGTCCTTGCCCTCGCCCTTCTCGCCCTCCTCGCCGGCGGCGTCATCAAGCTCGAGATCGCGAATGACTTTGCGCGCGAGGCGCGCAAACAATTTCTGGTCGCTGAGATCAGCGGCCCGGCCAAGCGCGTCGAGCGATTTGCCGGCGCGGCGCTCGATCTCTGCGCGCCACTGGTCGAGCAGCGCCGAAGCGGAGAGCGGCGAAGGCCTTCCGGTGAGCCGTTCGCGGGCGAGGAGCGCCGCGGCGTCGGCAATGACGGAAACTTCAACAGCCTTGTCCGCAGGCCGGTCGAGCAGGGTCTTTTCGAGCGCGGCGGCGAGGTTGTCGCCGACGCCCCGAAGCGCACGCGCTCCGATGGCTTCGCAGCGCACATTCTCAAGCGCCGCGAAAACCGCCTGCGCATCGGTCCCTTTGGGCGCGAGGCGCACGTGTGCGGCGTGGTCGTGATGAGCGAGGCGCAGGGCCGCGGCGTCGGCCTCGCCGCGCGCGATCGCCGCCGATTTTGAATCGATCACGCGGTGGGGAAGAGGGAGGCGCGCCTTCTTGCCTTGGACTTGCGCCCGGTCTCCGCCGAACGCGACTTCGACATCCTTCTGGGCCGACAGCGCCCGCGTCGTCTGCGCCAGCGCGCGCTTGAAATCCTCCCGCAAACGTTCCTTGGGCGTCATGTCGACTGGTTTGAAGCAAGCAGCGCGGTTTGCCAAGACTCTGGCGGCAGGCTCGATCGCCACTGGGTTCAACCGCGCATGCTTGGCTCGGATGTGCGGAACGTCTACCTAAGGACCAAGCGGAGGACCCGCATGAAATTCATCACCCTTGTCCGTCACGCCAAGGCGGCGCGGCCGTCGGGAACGGATGACTTCGACCGCCCGCTCAATGCGCGCGGTCAGGCGGAAGCGCGAGAGACTGGCGCCGTCATGGCGGCTCATGGAATCGCGCCCGACATTGCGCTGTGCTCGCCCTCGCGGCGCACGCGCGAGACTCTCGACCTAATCCTGCCCTCGCTCTCCGGCGCGATGGAGTCCTTGTTCGAAGAAGGGCTATACGTCGCCAGCGCCGACGACATTTTGAAGCGCATCCGCGACCTGCCTGACGCCTTCGCCCATGTCCTTTTCGTCGGCCACAATCCAGCGATGCACGCGCTCGCGCTCGATCTTGCCGACGCGGCGAACGATCCAGGCGCGCTGTCGGATCTGCGATCGAACTTCGGCACCGGCGCGCTCGCGCAGTTCGAATTCGACGCGTGGCGGTGGAAGGACGTGCGCGCCGGATGCGGAAGTTTGCTGCATTTCGTGGAGCCTTAGGGGCCTAGCCTTTCACGCGAAGCGGCGACGAAGGGGCCGGAGGAGTTCAGCTCGATTCCGCAAGAAACGATAATTGCTCGATCATGGCGTCGCGGTCGGCGCGGTTTTGATCAGTCAACCGCGTCGGGTAATCGCCGGTGAAGCAGTGGTCGGTGTAGGCGGGCGCCGCGGCGTCGCGCGGCCGCCTTTCGACCGCCGCGTAAAGGCCATCGACGGAGAGAAAGGCGAGGCTGTCGACGCCGAGATCGGCGCGCATCTCCTCGACGCCGCGCCCATGCGCGAGCAGCTCCTCATAGGACGGCGTATTGATGCCGTAAAAATCCGGATGCCGGATCGGCGGGCAGGCGACGCGCAGGTGAACTTCGCGCGCGCCGGCCGCCCGCATCATCGCGGCGATCTTGCGCGAAGTCGTTCCGCGGACGATCGAATCGTCGATCAGAACCACCCGTTTGCCGTCGACCACTGCGGGGTTCGGCGAGTGTTTGCGCTTGACGCCGGATTCGCGAATGCGCTGCTGCGGTTCGATGAAGGTCCGGCCGACGAAATGGCTCCTGATCAGCGCCATCTCGTAAGGAAGGCCCGAGGCCTGCGCGTAGCCGATCGCGGCGGGAACGCCGGAATCGGGGATCGGCGCGACGAGGTCGGCGCCGCACGGCGCTTCCTGCGCGAGCTGTGCGCCAAGACGTTTGCGGATGTCGTAGACGCTCTTGCCGTCGACCAGGGAATTCGGCCGCGCGAAATAAATCAGTTCGAAAAGGCATGGGCGGGCCCGCGGCGGCGGCGGCGAAATCTGCCGGCTTTCGACCTTGGCTCCATCGCGGCACACGACGACTTCGCCCGGCGCGATGTCGCGAACGAATCTCGCGCCTATGAGATCGAGAGCGCAGGTTTCGGAGGCGAGAATCGCGGCGCCGTTGAGTTCGCCGAGAATGAGCGGCCGGATCCCGACCGGGTCGCGCGCGCCGATCAGCGCGTCATTGGTGAGGACGGCGATGGCGTAGGCCCCCTCGACCTGCTTCAAGGCGTCGATCAGTTTGTCGACGATCGACAACTGTTGTGAGCGCGCAGTGAGCTGCAGGAACAGCTCGGAATCCGACGTGGACTGAAAAATGCAGCCGCGACGGACGAGATCGGTCTTGAGCGTATGCGCATTGGTGAGGTTGCCGTTGTGCGCCACCGCAAGCCCTGTCCGGTCGAGATCTGCGTAAAGGGGCTGGACGTTTCTGAGGACCGTTTCGCCTTGCGTGGAATAGCGCGTGTGTCCGATGGCGGCCGTTCCGTTGAGGGAATCGAGCGTCGCCTTGTCGGAGAAGCTGTCGGCGACAAGGCCGAGCCGACGTTCGGGATGGAAAACGTTCGCCGCCGCGTCATAGGTGACGATGCCGGCCCCTTCCTGTCCGCGATGCTGGAGCGCGTGCAGGCCGAGCGCGGTCAGGGCGGCGGCATCCGACGTGCCGATGATTCCGAAGACGCCGCATTCCTCGTTGAGTTCGCGCGACAGCGCCGGCGCGGCGGTTCGCCGGCGCTGGGCCGCCCTTTGCAGATAGCGGGCGGCGCGCGCGGCGGCGTTTAAAGGCCTTGTCACTCGGGAGCGGTCTCCTCGATCGCTGCGGCGATCGGGTCGGCGCCGGCGTCGGCCGCTTGGATCTGCGCAGCCGTCGCTCCATCGACTGTCGTCACGGTCGTGACGATTTCGGAAAGGGCGGAGCGGTCGCCGCGCGCATACCCCTCCATGGCCGCATTCGCCTGCGCTTCAACGGGCGCGACAACCCCTTCATCGAGGCCGGTCCCTTCCGGCGCGAAGCTTTTGAAGAACGCTGCGGCGCCTTCGGCGATCGGCAAAGTCAGCGCCGAAGCAACGGCTTTGGGGCGGCGCGATTCGTCGAGATAATAGCTGTAAGCGAGGAAGCCGAGGCCGATCAGCGCGAGCCCGCGCGCCAGCCCGAAGACTCCGCCGCCGATACGGTCGGCTGTCAGCGCCCTGCCTTCGAGCGTAAGGCGCTTCAGCCCGATATGGAGGAAGATATAGAGCGCGACGAAAAAGAAGAAAGCCAAGACGGCGCCGATCAGCGCGGTAGTTATGAACGACTGGCTGAGACCGAAGGCCGACTGGACCGGCTTCATCACGGCGAAGGCGGCCCCGCCGGCCGCGGCGAGCGCCACAAGCGTGCCCACTTCCTTCAGTCCACCGCGGACCACTGCAAAAACCGTCGACAGCGCGAGGACGGCGATGACGATGAGATCAAACCAGGTCATGAGCGGACCGAACCCGAAACAGCGGCGCGAGCCGCCAATGCTCTCCCCCAAAAGACGGTAGCTTCGATCAGCCGATTCCTCAACCGTTAGCGTATCGCCTCTCGATCCGCGGGGCGCATTTGCGAATCCAGGCGATCATATCGGCGAGCGCGCTCACCGTGCGCGTTTTGATTCCTTCAGTGTTAGAGCTGTGCGGCGCGAGCGCGCCCGCGAAACCGAGCTTTTGCGCTTCTTTGAGCCGCGCGTCCGCCTGGCTGACCGGGCGCACCGCGCCCGACAGGGCGACTTCCCCGAAAACCACCCAGTCTTGCGGCATCGCCGTGTCGAAAAGGGAGGAGACGAGGGCCGCCGCAGCAGCGAGATCGGCCGCCGGATCGGAAATCCGCATTCCGCCGGCGATGTTGAGAAACACGTCGTGCCGGCCGAACTCGAGACCGCACCGGGCGTCGAGTACGGCGAGCAGCATGGACAACCGCGCCGAATCCCAACCGACCACCGCCCGCCTTGGGGCGGCGAGCGAAGAGGGCGAGACAAGCGCTTGAATTTCCACAAGCACCGGCCGCGTGCCTTCAACGCCGGCGAAGACGGCGGCGCCGGAAACCGGGGCTTCGTTCCTGCTGAGGAAGAGCTCTGATGGGTTGGCGACCTCGCGCAAACCCATGCTGGTCATCTCGAAAACGCCAATCTCATGCGCGGCGCCGAACCGATTTTTCACCGCCCGGAGCAGCCGGAATGCGCGGCCCTGCTCGCTTTCGAAATAGAGCACCGCATCGACCATGTGCTCGACGACGCGGGGGCCCGCGATCTGGCCGTCCTTGGTGACATGGCCGACGAGTAGCACGACCGAGCCGGAAGATTTCGCAAAGCGTATCAACTCCTGGGCGCAGGCGCGCACCTGCGTGACCGTGCCTGGCGCGGCCGGGATCGCATCCGACCAAAGGGTCTGGATAGAATCGATGATAACGACATCGGGGCGGTCGGCTTTCAGGGTCGCGAGGATGTCGCGGAGCGCCGTCGCGGCAGCCAGGGCGACCGGCGCGTCGGCGAGCTCGAGGCGCTCAGCTCGCAACCGGATTTGCTGGGGCGCCTCCTCGCCGGAAATATAGGCGACGCGCGCGCCCGATCGCGCGAGGCCAGCCGCGATTTGCAGGAGCAAAGTCGATTTGCCGACGCCCGGATCGCCGCCAATCAGCAGGGCGGAGCCGGGGACAAGTCCGCCGCCGCAGGCGCGATCGAATTCCGCATTGCCAGCAAGCAGTCTCGGCTCAAATTCTCCGCCGCCCTTAAGGCTGGTGAAATCGAAAACCCTGCCTTTGCCTGAGCGCCCCCCGCCAGCCGGCGCGGCTTCCGCAGCCTCGAGGCTGATCGAGTTCCACTCGCCGCACGCCTCACAGCGCCCGGCCCATTTGCCATAGGCTGCGCCGCAGGACTGGCAGATGTACGCTTCTGCGATCCGCGCCATGCAATTCGTTCGCCTTATGTTCCTTTCGTCTTTAGAGGCGGATTTGCCGGCGAGCGCAAGGGCAGCCTTCGGAGCACTCGGAACCGCCCCGGCATTTTGTGCCTGGCGCCGGGCGCCCTAAAATGCCGGAGCGCCGAAATCCGGCGTTCGCGGAGGACTGTCATGCGCCGGCCGTTCACCTTGCTTGTTGCGCTTCTCTTGCTGGTCATCGCGATCGCGCAGGCGACGCGGGCGTTCCTCGGACTCGACGTCGTAGTTGACGGCCATCCGATTCCGGTTACGGCGAGCTGGATCGCCGCGGCAGTCGCGGGCCTTTTGTGCGTGATGCTTTTCGTCGAAGCGCGCCGCTAGAAGCTGATCCTCAATCGACAGGCGAATAATGGCGGATACTGATCCGAACGATCGCAATCCTTATCTCCGGGGCCTTTACGGGCCCGTCTCCAAGGAGACATCCGCCGACACACTGAAAGTGATCGGGGAAATCCCGCGCGACCTTCATGGCGCATATTTCCGTAACGGGCCGAACCCTTTTGCGCGACCGAAGGGCATGCATCACTGGTTCGACGGCGACGGCATGATTCACGGGATTTGGTTCGAGAACGGCAAGGCGCGCTACGCCAATCGTTATATTCGCACCGCAGATTTCGCCGCCGAACGGGCCGGAGCGCCGCCGCGGCCGGGCATTTTCGAGCCGGCCGAGACCGCCGAGGGGCGGGCGACCGTCTACAAGGACACTGCGAACACCGATCTTGTCTTCCATGACGGGCGGCTCCTTGCGCTCTGGTACATTGCCGGACAGCCAGTTGCGGTCGACGCCGCGACGCTCGACACGATCGGGGTCGAGAATTTCGGCGGCGCATTGCCGAAGAATGTCTCGGCGCATTCCAAGGTCGATCCAGGAACCGGCGAGCTCGTCTTCTTCGACTATGAGCTTTACCAGCCGAAAATGTCGTTCGGCGTCGCGTCGAAGGACCGCGTACTGACGCATTTTCAGGAAATCGAGCTTCCCGGACCGCGGCTGCCCCACGATATGGGGATGACGGAGCATTACGTTATTCTGCACGACCTGCCGGTCGAATTCACGGAGGACGCGGTCGCCGAACGTATGTGGAAAATCCATGTTGCCGACCGGCCGACGCGCTTCGGGGTCGTCCCGCGCCGCGGCGGCGAACCTCAATGGTTCGAATTCCCGACCTCCTACATCTACCACGTCATCAACGCCTGGGAGGATGGCGACGACGTGGTGATGGCCGCCTGCAAGATGGTCCCCAACGGCATCGCGCCAGATGCAGACGCCTACGGAGCTTATGCGCCGATGGTCCAGGTGCTGGCGCTCAGGGCCAAACCCTTCATCTGGCGCATGAACCTCCGCACTGGGGAAGGCAAGGAAGAGCAGCTCGACGATCGGCTGTCGGAGTTTCCGGTCGTCAATCATGCGCATGTCGGGCGCAAGTCGGTGTTCTCATACCATGTCGTCATGGACGACCATGTCGAGCAGCGCTATTCGGGCCTGTTGAAATACGTGCTGACGACCGGCGACGCGATCGCCCATGAATTCCCGAAAGGCGTCTACGGATCGGAGCCGGCCTTCGCGCCACGCGAAGGAGCCGCGGCCGAAGACGACGGCTATGTCGTCACCTTCGTCGCCGACGCCGCGTCGGGCCGCTCGGAAGCCCTCATCATCGACGCCCGCAATTTCTCCGTCGATCCGCTTGCGCGCGTGCTCCTCCCGCAGCGCGTGCCGGCCGGCTTCCACGGCTGCTGGGCGCCGGGATCGGAGAGTGTGAGGGCCTAGGCCAGGTTTCAAGCCGCCGGCGGTCGCGGGGCAAAACGCGGAGTCGCAGCCTTACGCGAGCAGATTTGCGTCGCGGGAAAGCAGCCACTTGCCGTCGACCTTGCGCAGGATCGTCAATGTCCACCCCTTTCGGCGCACCGGCTTTCCGTCCGCCGGCGTCACGGTCACTTCGAGGCGATTTCGAAGATACGCCCAGTCGCCGAGCACCTTGACCTCGCGAACATCGGATTGTCCCTCGATCTTGGCACCTTGCATCTCTTTCGACTGCTGCGCGAACGCCTCCTTTCCGAACGGTTCTCGACCCGGCGTCATGAACACGACGTCTTCGGTCATCAGGCTGAGTACGGTCTGCGTGTCTCCGGCCTTGCTCGCCGACATCCATGTATCGACCAGATCGCGAATGGCCCGTTCGTCGTCGGTCATCAGGAATTCCTCCCAATCCTCAATGAACGCGCGTCGGACGGTTTTGATCCCTGTACCGGCGTGGCGGCCGCAGTCGCCGGATCGAGCCGGAAGAGGCCGCCGGAGGACGCGGCGATCCATTCGGCGAGCGCGCGCGAGATGACGATGCCGATCGATGGCTCGCGCGCCGTTCGCATCAGAACGTCCGATCCCAGCAGCAGCTTGCGTTCATGCGCGGAGAGGTCGGAAAAAGGAATCTTCAACGGCGGATGGCCGGGCCTGAAAAGCAGAAACATGGAGAGGCGGAGATATTGTCCGTCGACGCCGATTTCCGCGACGTTGTTGATGCTGACGGGCATTGCGCGAACGCGTTCCATGCCTATCGACTGGAAACGCCTTTTCGGACCGTCGAAATCGCTATCGGCGCGGTAATGCTCGGCGAGCGCCGACCAGCCGCCGAGTTTGGCGAGGAGCGAAAGGACCGCGCACCAGACGAGGACGATCGCGAGCGGGATATGATAGGGGAGGTCGTGGGCGATAGATTCCATCGTAGGTGCATTAAGCCGCGCATCTTTGCGCGGCGCAATGCACCGGCCGTCTTGATGCGCCTAGATGGTGCATTGCGCGGCCGCCAAAAGCGGCCGCTTAATGCACCCTACGCGCTCTTCGTCCACGTCCCGCCCTTCCGGAGCGCGTCGGAGACTTTGGCGGTGCGCGCGCCTTTAGTGGCGTGGTGGGCCCAGAAGGCTTCGTCGAAGGGAGTCGCCGGCGCACGGTAGACGACGCCGAGCGCGACCGGGAATTGCGGTTGGGGCAGGGTAATCAGCATCTGCGCCAAGGTCGGGTTGGTCTCGTCATGGACGAGAATGTCCGTCAACGGAACGCCGCCCGCGCCGTTGGCGGCGCCGACATCGACGACTTCGATGCGGAACGTCTCGCGGACCAACTTGAGGCCCTTCGTCCCCTTTGCGAAGACGAGCGGCTTGCCGTGCTCGACATGGAGCTGGCGATCGTCGGAGACTTTCTTCTCCACGAAATCGGCGTGGACGTCGGGGTTATAGACGATGCAGTTCTGATAGATCTCGACGAACGACGCACCCTTGAAGGCGTGCGCGGCCTTGAGCACCTCCGACAGGTGCTTCGCGTCGGTATCGATGCTGCGTGCGATGAAGCGCGCGCCGGCCCCAAGCGCAAAGGCGCAGGGGAGGAGCGGCGCATCAATTGAGCCCTTGGGCGATGACGGAGAGCGGGTGCCGAGCCGGCTCGTCGGCGAATACTGGCCTTTGGTCAGGCCGTAGATCTCGTTGTTGAAGAGCAGCACCTGCGTATCGACATTCCGCCGCAACACATGCAGCAGATGATTGCCACCGATGGAAAGGCCGTCGCCGTCGCCGGTGACGATCCACACGTCGAGCTTCGGATTGGCGAGTTTGAGCCCCGTCGCGAAAGCCGGCGCGCGTCCGTGAATGGTGTGGAAGCCGTAGGAGTTTACGTAATAGGGAAAGCGCGACGAGCAGCCGATGCCGGAGACGAACACGGTCTCATCGGGATTCGCCCCGATGTCGGCGAGCGTCTTCAGCATCGATTTCAGGATTGCGTAGTCGCCGCAGCCGGGGCACCAGCGCACTTCTTGGTCCGAAGCGAAATCTTTGGCGGTCAGGGGGGCGTTCATAAGCGTCTATTCGGATGCCATCAGGAGCGCGTAAAGCTCATCCAGTTCGCCGGCGGAGGCGGCGCGGTGGCAGGAATCAGTCTTGAAGCCCGAGCGGGTGAGCCAGACTTCGGTCTTTCCGCCGGAGCCCGAGGAGCGGATAACGCCGTCGCCGGCGCCCGCGCCGGACCCTTCCGTCCAGCCGCCGAGATTGCGGAAGAACGACACGATAGACGCTATCTGGCCGGAATCTTCCAGAGGCATTTCAGGCTTCCGAGACTCGAATTGGACTGTCACCGAAGACACGCCGCCGAGGCTTTCGAGTCCACTGTCGCAGGCGAGCGCCGGCGCCGCTGCAGCGAACGCGGAAAATGCAACGAACCCCAACCGCAAGAAACGCAACGACATACCCAACTCACTCCCTATTACTACTCCGCGGCCCTCGCTGCGGTCTGATAATTCGCCCGGATCGCTTCGAGGATTTCGGCGATCTTGAAAGGCTGTCCTGAGACTTTGGTTAACGGCGTCACTTCGATTTCGAGCTTGTCGCGGAGAAGCGTCGCGCACTGGCCCATATTCATTTCCGGCAACAGCACGCGATCATAATTCGCAAGGAGCGCGCCGAGATTGGGGGGCAGGGGGTTCAGCCAGCGCAGATGCGTCTGCGCCACATCCATGCCTTGCGCGCGGGCATTTTCGACCGCGCGCCAGATGACGCCATGCGTCGATCCCCACCCGACGACGATCAGCGGCCCGCTCTCGGGACCCTGATCAATCGTCTGCGGCGGGATGAATTGCGCAACGCTTTCGACCTTCTTGGCGCGGAGTTCGGTCATCGCCTGATGGTTGTCCGCCTCGTAGGAGATGTCGCCGGTCGCAATGTCTTTCTCGAGGCCGCCGACGCGATTGGCGAGGCCGGTCATGCCGGGCGCAACCCACGGCCGGCCGAAGGTTTTCGGATCGCGCTTCCAGATCGCCCGCTTTTGGTCGTCGATATTGGCCGGCGCCGAAGGCGGCGGATTGGTCGCGATCTTCTCGATCTTCGCCATGTCCGGGAGCGCCCAGGGTCCGGCGGCGTTAGCGATATAGCCGTCGGTCAAGAGGAAGACCGGCGTCATGTGGCGGAGCGCGGTGCGCGTCGCTTCGATCGCAACCTCGAAACAGTCGCCGGGCGTTGACGCCGCGATCACCGGAACCGGCGTGTCGGCGTTTCGTCCGTAGACGGCCTGATAGAGATCGGACTGCTCGGTCTTGGTGGGAAGGCCCGTCGACGGCCCGCCGCGCTGCGAGTTGACGATGACCAGCGGCAGCTCGGTCGCGACGGCGAGGCCGATAGCTTCTGTCTTGAGTGCGATGCCCGGTCCGGAAGACGACGTGACGCCGATGGCGCCGCCGTAAGAGGCGCCGATCGCCGCGCAGCAGGCGGCGATTTCGTCTTCAGCCTGAAAGGTCGCGACGCCGAGTTCGCCCATCCGCGTTAGGTGATGCAAGATCGGGGAGGCCGGCGTTATCGGATAGGAGCAGAAGAGGATCGGGCGTTCGGCGAGTTCGCCGGCGGCGGCGAGCCCAAGCGCCAGCGCCTCGGCGCCGGTGATCGAACGATAAGTTCCGGCCGGAAAGGGCGCTGCGCCGACTGCGAATTGCGGAATCTCGGCTGAGAGCTCTGCCGTTTCGGCATAGGCGTGGCCGGCTTTGAGCGCCATCAGATTGCCGGCCAGGACCTGCGGGTCCTTGGAGAATTTCTTCTCGATCCACTGCTCGACGAAACCGCGGTCGCGGCCGAACATCCACAGAAGACAGCCCAATGCCCAAAAATTCTTGCATTGCTCGGCGTCGCGCCGATTGAGGCCGCTCTCCTTTGTCGCTTCGAGCGTCTGGGTCTTGATCGGGATTTCGATGACGTTGAAATCCTGAAGCTCGCCCGTCGTGCGCGGATCGGCCTTGATGTTCGCCTTGCTGAAATTGCGCTCGTTGAATTCATCCGTATTAAGAAGGATGAGCGCGCCCTTGTGGAGAAGCGGCAGGTTCACCTTGAGCGCTGCCGGATTGAAGGCGACGAGCACATCCGGGGCGTCGCCGGCGGTGGCGATCCGGCGGGCGCCGAGGTTGATCTGGAATGCCGAAACTCCGAAAGTCGTGCCAACGGGTGCACGGATCTCCGCCGGGAAATCAGGGAAGGTCGTGAAGTCGGAGCCTGAAAGCGCGGTCGATTCGGCGAACTGGCCGCCGAGGAGCTGCACGCCGTCGCCCGAATCACCGGCCATCCGGACGACGATCGAAATCTGTTCAGTCGGTGTCTTGGCCATCACCAGTCCGGCATCGCCCAGCGGTCATCGTCGTCGCGACGAGATCGTCAGAAAATCAACCCCGTAACGCCAGGCCGGTCAATGCCAGCCCCGCGCGCCCGGCCAAGGATATCCCAATCCGGCGCCCTCCGCGCAAGGGGTGGTGTTCCGGCGGCCGACCTCTCCGACGAGCGGACTCTCCGGTCGCTTGCAGGGCTGGTCCGGACGCTGTTAGGCCGAGAATCGGCAAGTCGTTGAGGAGCGGCTCCATTTTCAAGCGCTGGATAGCGGCCGGGTTCGGCGCCCTCTTTGCGGCGGTCGCGCTCGGCGCCGGCTCGCTTCGCGCCCAAGACTCCCCCGAACGTGAAGAGTCGATTGCAGCTGCGGAACGCGCGCTATCAGAAATTCGCGGCGCGCTTGAAGCGGGCGAAGCCGATGATGTTCCCGCAATCGAGAGCGACCTCCGCGGCATCATCGGAGACTCGCGCCGGCGCCTCGCGCCCGTCGCGTCCGAAATCAGAACCGCAGAGCGCAGTCTCGAACAGCTCGGGCCGGCGCCGAAGGAGGGCGAACCGGCAGAGGCGGCGCCGGTCGCGGAGCTTCGCAGGTCGTTGCTCGCCGACATGTCCCGGTTGCAGGGCCAACGCACGCGGTCGCTCGCCCATATAGAGGACGCCGGCGCCATGCTCGCGGAGCTGTCGCGGCGGCGCCTTGGCCTGCTTTATGGTTCCCTTGCCGAACGGGGACACGGGCTCTCCGATCCCCGGTTGTGGCGCGACGGCGCGAGCGGGTTGACCGCGCTTGCCGCGGGCGCATCGGGATACGTCGATCGCTGGCTCGAGCGTCAAGACCGGCAATCGCGCATCGGAGCCTATCCGTCGCTCGCGCTCATCGGCGCCGCGATCCTTCTAACGCTCTTGATGATCGGTCCGGCGCATCGCTGGATGCAGCGCAAGTTCTCACGCCGCATCGAGGGCCTCCAGCCGACTCGCGGGCGAAGAGTCGCCGTCGCCGGCGTCAAAATGCTGGCCCGTCTCATTCCCGGAGTGATCGGCGGAGGCTTAATTTTCGCAGCTGCCGTCGGGACCGCGCTACTTGGCGAAGAAGGATATGCGGCGGCGCGCGCGATCTGGTTCGCCTTCGTCGCATTCCTGCTCGTCGAGGGGTTCACCAGCGGACTCTTTTCGCCCTCTGCGCCGGGCTGGCGGTTCGCTCCGGTTGAAGCATCCAAGGCGAGGGCGGCGCGCGCGCTTCTCTTGGCCATCGTCGGCATCTATGGAATGAAGTCGATCCTCACCGCGCTCGCGGAGGCGGCGGAGACGCCCGCTGCGTTCTCAATTTGGCTCGCGGGCCTCTCGGCGGCGACGATCGGGGCCATCGTGATCGTTCTGTGCCGGCGCTCGCTGTGGACGCCCTCCGCAAGGAGCGAAACCAGAAGCGAGAACAGCGAGGCCCCGGCCGGCGGAGGATGGAGCTTGATCCGCCAGGCGCTGCGACTGATCGGCGCCGGCGTCGTCGCCGCGGCGCTCGCCGGGTATATTCCGTTTGCGGACTTCATCGCCTCGCGCCTGTATTTTCTCGCGCTTGTCCTGGCCTTCGCCTGGTTCCTGCGCGCCGCGCTGAACGAAGCCGGGCTCTGGCTCGAACGCCGGTCGCGGCCGAAATCCGACGCACGCAGGGACGAAGGGGCGATCCGGAGCTTCTGGATTGGGCTCGGGGTCGACGCGATCCTGCTCCTCGCGCTTGCGCCGATCGCGCTCGTTCTCGCCGGACTGAGCGCGGCGCGGGTGCGCGACATCGCCGGACAGGCGTTTCTGGGCTTCCGGATCGGCGGCATTTCGATCTCGATCGCCGAAATCCTCGCCGCGCTGGCCTTGTTCTTCGGGCTGCTCGCCCTGACGCGGATCGCGCAGCGCGGCCTCGCGCGCGGGCCTTTCTCTCACCTCAGAGTGGACGAAGGCGTGCAGAACTCGCTGACAACTCTCATTGGGTATGTCGGCCTTGCCGTCGCCGCGGTTGTCGGGATCACCGCGCTCGGTTTCGATCTCTCCAATCTCGCCCTCATCGCCGGCGCCTTGTCGGTCGGCGTCGGCTTCGGCCTTCAGAGCGTCGTCAACAATTTCGTCTCCGGCCTCATCCTGCTGTTCGAACGTCCGGTGAAAGCCGGTGACTGGATCGTCACAGCGTCGGGCGAGGGCATCGTCAAGAAGATCAGCGTAAGATCGACCGAGATCGAAACTTTCGACCGCTCCACCATCATCGTGCCGAATTCGGAGCTGGTTTCCTCGACGGTCACCAACTGGACGCACAAGGATCGCCTCGGCCGCATCATCGTGGCGGTCGGCGTCGCCTATCAATCCGATCCGGAACAGGTGCGCGACATCCTTCTGAAATGCGCCAACGACCATAAGGGCGTTGTCCGCTATCCAGAGCCGTTCGTGGTCTGGAAGGATTTCGGTCCGTCTGCGATGGAGTTCGAACTGCGCGCGTTTCTGTCTGACATCACCAACGGACTCGCTGCGCGCACAGAACTCCGCTATGCGATCTTCAAGGCTTTCAAGGCGGCGGGCGTTGAAATACCGGTTCCGCAGCACGACGTGCGGTTGCGCCCGGCCGAAATTCGCGAGGCGGCCGCGCCGTCGAAACCGCGCCGCATCGCCGAGCCGGCGCCGCCCCGGCTGGAACCCGAACAGGCCGACGCCGGACCGGACGACTAGGACGCAGAATGCTTGAATTACGGCCGAACTGCGAACTCTGCGACACCGACCTTCATCCGCAAGCCGACGCGCGCATCTGCTCGTTCGAATGCACGTTTTGCGCCCAGTGTGCGGAGGGCGCGCTCGATGGCCGCTGCCCGAATTGCGGCGGGGAACTTGTCGCGAGACCGCGGCGACCCGAAGCCTTGCTCGTGAAATATCCAGCATCGACAAAGCGCGTGCTGAAAAGAAAGGGAGCCGCGGCGTGACTTACGTCTTCGATCCGCCGCCGCAGAGCGCCGTTCCGGTCGCGGGCGGCGGGCTTTTTCCCGTGCGGCGCATCTTCTGCATCGGGAGGAATTACGCCGACCATGTGAAGGAGATGGGCGGCGATCCGAAATCGAGCGCGCCCGTATTTTTCACCAAGCCGGCGGACGCGATCGCGGCCCATGACGCGCTCATCCCATATCCTCAGGCTACGGAGGACTTCCACCACGAGGGCGAACTCGTGATTGCGCTCAGGGGCGGCGGCCGCGACCTCAAGGATCGTCACGCGGCGGGCTCGCTCATCTTCGGCGCCGCCGCCGGCTGCGATCTGACCCGCCGCGATCTTCAGGCCGCCGCGAAAAAGGCCGGCGGCCCCTGGGACGCCGCGAAGGCCTTCGACCAATCGGCGGCCGTTGGCGACATTGACCGCATCGAGGGTTTTCCGCCGCAGGCGCTCGGCGATGCCAGCGTCCGCCTCTCCGTCAACGGCGTCGTGCGCCAGAACGCGAAGCTTTCGTCGATGATCTGGTCGGTTCCGGAAATCATCGTCGCGCTATCGCGCCTCTTCGAACTCAAGGCGGGAGACGTCATCTTCACCGGCACGCCCGAAGGCGTCGGTCCGCTCATTCCCGGCGACGCTGTCGAAGTTTCGATCGGACCGCTCCCGGCGCTGCGATTCAGCGTGGCGACGAGGGGCCGATGACTCCTCGGGAAAAACTTGCGCGCTACGCCGAAGTCGCCACGGAGATTGCGGCGACGATCGAGGGCGAAACCAATCTCGTCGCACGCATGGCGACGATCTCGAACATCCTCCATCACGCTTTCGAGCATTATTTCTGGACAGGGTTTTACGTCGTCGATCCGGAGGAGCCGGAGGAACTCGTCGTCGGACCCTATCAGGGAACCCTCGGCTGCCTGCGCATTCCGTTCGGCAAGGGCGTGTGCGGCGCAGCCGCGGCGAAGCGCGAAACGGTTATCGTTCCGGATGTTCACGAATTCGAAGGCCACATCGCCTGCGATGCGCGTTCACAATCCGAAATCGTCGTTCCAGTTTTTGAGACGAGCGGTCGACTGATCGCCGTCCTCGACGTCGATGGCGACCGCAAAGCGGCATTCGACAGCGAAGATGCGCGCGGGCTTGAATCGATCCTCAAGGCCTCGTTCGCGGGTTAGCTGCGTCATTCCAGCCAGCCTGCGCTCTAATGCTCAACCGCCCTGCGACAAAACTCGGCGGCGCGCCCCGCTTGCGACGCGCCGCCGCGGACGCGTCCGCTACTCCTCGGATTCAGTCTCGTCCTCGTCCCGAATCGCCTGGTCTTGACGATCTCGGTCTTGTCCAGGGGCGGTCGTTCCAGACCGCTTCTTGTCCTCGTCGGGTTGCATCCGCCGGGGGTCATCCTGATTTTGCGGCTGCTGCTTGCGATTGTCGGCCATCAAGCGGCTCCCTTATTGCACACGAAGGAAGAACAGCCCCGGCAAGCTCGGGTTGCAGCCGGAATCGGAGTTCCCAACGAAAGTTAGCGTCTCATGAATGGCCTGTAATCTCGGCCTCCTGCTTGTCGCGGGAACCAATTCATCGGCCGGCGCATTTAGCGAATTGATAAAGCGCCATGCCGCGCGACGGTTCGCCGGCGACGGCGATGTTCAGGAGGAAATGATGAAGTTCAAACTTGGACTCGTGTCGCTTGCCGCGCTCGCAGCGATCGGATGCGGCAAGGAGAAAACGGCCGCTGACAAGGCGGAAGGTTACGGAGTCGACCGGACGGCCGAAGCCACAGACTCAGCGACGGCGCAGAGTGAAGCGCGCGAATTCGTCGACAAGGTCGCGATGGCCAACAAGGTCGAGGTTCAGACCAGTGAAATGGCCGCGACGCGCTCCCAGCGCGCCGACGTTAAGGCGCTCGCCGCCATGATCGTCGCCGATCACAAGGCCGCTGGCGAGAAACTCGTCACCGCCGCCGGAAGCGTGACGCCGCCGACGACGCTCGACGCCGCCCATCAGGCGAAAATCGACGACATCACGAATTCCGACGCTGACAGTTTCGACCGCGACTATCTCGACCTGCAGGAAGAAGCGCACGAGCAGGCCGTTGCGCTGTTCGAAGACTATCGTGAAAACGGCGATGTGGAGACGTTGCGGAATTTCGCCACTGAGGTCCTGCCGACGCTTCGCGCGCATCTCGTCGAAGTGCGCGAAATCCGCGAAGGCTTCGACGTCGGCGACGACGCTATGGGTCTTGGCAGCGGCGAGTCCGATCCGGATACGGACGATACCAACCCCGATTCGGACAACGATCCGTCGACCCCGCAATAAAACGAGAGGCTTCGCCTCGGGCCCGCCGGCGCTCTGCGCCGGTGGGCTCTTTCTTGCAATGTATGCGGGCTGATCCCGCGCTTGCGGCTCCGCCGTCGGCGGCCCAGCTCATGCTCCTTCAGAACGGTTTCTTCATCGTCCGACCATTCTCAGACTCCAAATCGATTCTGAGTAAACTGCAGCGCAAGGTCAAAGCAAAGACGATATCAACCCGCCTTGAACGCAAACAATCCGTTCGTACAAAGGCCGCGCAGTAGCGCACTCTGCTCAACGATGGGCTCAAGAAATTGCAGCTTCTCAAACACGATTTTTGGAGTGAAGTTGGGGAAGATATTGATCTGCTTGTGCTCCATAAGCGAAAACCCCGCCTCGCTGAACATGCGGATGAGCGTGGTTTTGCGGAAGCTGTCCTCCCCCGCTGCGCGGTAGCTCGGTGTTAATTCCAGAAGCTTGCGGGCCAGATGATCGCCGTTCGGTTCGAGCACAACCACCTTATCGGTAATGCCGCGAATGGCTTTGACAATTTCCGGGGCCGCCGGTTTCACATGGTGGAGAATGCCGATCATGAACGCCGCGTCGAACCGTCCAAGCTTTGTGTAATCGAGCGTCGTGATATCGCAGGCGGTGAACGTTAGATGCGCGCCCGCTTTGTTTGCGTTCGCGCGGGCAACGGCGTTTGTGGATAATTCGAATCCTTCTACTTTCGCAAAACCTTTGGCAAGCATGTGGTTGGAAAACGCCCCGTCCCCGCAGCCGAGATCCATCACCCGTGCATTCCGCTGCACACCCAGTCGCGCGCTAAACTCTACCGCCTCCGCCCAGATGCGCCCGGTGATATGGCTGCCGACGGTCGTGTCTTTATAAATCGCCGCAAGGTAGCCGCTGCTACCCGCCCGATCCCAGTAATTTTGTTCCATATTCATAAAATACTGGCAAAAACAGCATAAGGGAAGAATAATGCGGCACGCTCGTTACGAACTTTCGCGGATCTGCAGCACGGGATCAACCCGCAGACGCTGTACAACTGGAAGAACAACTACGGCATCGACGTCTCGGAGGCTAAGCGCCTGAAGAGTTTTGAAACGGAGAACGCAAAGCTGAAGATGCCTCTAGGTAGTCCGATTCCCATCCGTCGCGGGGAGCTTCTTCGCCTGCGGCCGAGCGGATGAAGTCTGTTGTCGCAAGCGTTTTATTCGGGCTCGGATTCATGGCGGGCATCGAGACCCTGCGTAAACCCGCCAGCCTTTGACAAAGCCGCATTTGTAAGCTCGGGGTGAGACGCGCGCTCGCGGTTTGCCGCGACATCTGTTACCCGACACCCCACGCCAGACCTGAACTATGGCCCGCATCCTCATCACCTCGGCACTGCCTTACATTAACGGCATCAAGCATCTCGGCAATCTGGTCGGATCGATGCTGCCGGCCGATGTTTACGCACGGTTTTGCCGGGCGCGCGGGCATGAGGTCCTATTCATCTGCGCCACCGACGAGCACGGCACGCCCGCCGAACTCGCCGCCCGCGAGGCTGGTCAGTCGGTCGAGGATTATTGCCGCGAGCAGCATGAGATTCAGAAGTCTGCCTGCGCCGAGTTCGGTCTTTCCTTCGACCATTTCGGCCGCACCTCGAACCCGCCGAACCATCGCCTGACCCAGCACTTCGCCGCCGTTCTTGAAAAGAACGGCCTTATCGAAGAGCGCACGACCAAGCAGGTCTATTCGGTCGACGACAAACGCTTTCTCCCTGATCGCTATGTCGAAGGGACTTGCCCAAATTGCGCCTACGAGAAGGCGCGCGGCGACCAGTGCGACAATTGCGGGACATTGCTCGATCCGACTGAGCTGAAAAATCCGTACTCGGCGGTTTCGGGGTCGCGGCGCATCGAGCTGCGAGACACGAAGCACCTTTATCTCCTCCAATCGAAGTTGCAGGACCGCATCGGCAAATGGGTCGCCGAACGGCCCGAATGGCCCGCGCTCACCAAATCGATCGCTCAGAAATGGCTGAAGGAGGGCCTGCAGGACCGCTCGATCACTCGCGATCTCTATTGGGGGATCAAGGTCGCGGAAGACGGCCGGTTGCGACCGGGATTCGAGGACAAGGTCTTCTATGTCTGGTTCGACGCGCCGATCGGATACATCGCAGCGACCGTCGAATGGGCGGAGGAAACCGGCGGCGACTGGGAGCGCTGGTGGCGGCTAGACAAGGGTGCCGACGATGTCCGCTACGTCGAGGTGATGGGCAAGGACAATGTCGCGTTCCATACGGTGTCGTTTCCCGCGACCATTCTCGGATCGGAAGAGCCGTGGAAGACGGTTGATACGTTGAAGTCGCTCAATTGGCTTACCTGGTATGGCGGCAAATTCTCGACCAGCCAGAACCGCGGCATTTTCATGGACCAGGCGCTGGAGATTCTGCCCGCCGACTACTGGCGCTGGCATCTCATGTCAAATGCTCCGGAGTCGGACGATTCCTCCTTCACGCTCGAGCATTTCGCCGGAGTGGTGAACAAGGACCTCGCCGACGTTCTCGGCAATTTCGTGAACCGGATCACGCGGTTTTGCGCCTCGAAATGGGGCGAGGCGGTCCCGGCGGGCAGGGCTTACGGCGCGCTTGAAGAAAAGCTCGCCGCCGATCTCGACGCGCGGATCGCCGCCTATACTGCGGCGCTCGAAGCGATGGAATTCCGCAAGGCGTTCGTGGAACTCCGCGCCATCTGGGTTCTCGGCAACGAATATCTGCAAGTCGCGGCGCCCTGGACGGCGTTGAAATCGAATCCGGAGGGCGCCGCCTCATCAGTGCGCGCCGGATTGAACCTGATCGCGCTCTTCGCCGCGCTTTCGGCGCCGGTCATTCCTAATACGGCGGAAAAGATGTTCAGGGTCTTCGGCCTTGATCCGATCGCCGACGGCCGGTGGCCGTCGTCGGCCAAGACATCGCTCGAACGCCTGAAGCAGGGTCATCGCTTCACGCCACCCGACGTGCTGTTCCGGAAGATCGAAGACGATCAGGTTGCGGAGTGGCGCGCCAAATTCGGAGCGGAGTAATGAAGGCGCTCGCTTTGACGGTGTTCGCAGTCCTGGCTGCGATTTCGGCCCTACATGCCTATTGGGCGTTTGGAGGTCTTTGGCCTGCCGGCGACGAACGCAGGCTTGTCGCCACGGTCATCGGCGCGCCCGGCAGGGCGCATATGCCGCCTGCTTGGATGACGCTCACCGTGGCTGCGTTGATCCTGGCCGGCGGGCTTTTCGCCTTGGCGTCGCAAGGAATGATCGCGATGGGCCCGCGGTGGTTTGTGCGTTGCGCTGTGATCGTTCTGACGTTCGTCTTTATGGCTCGGGGCGCTGCGGGCTACCTCCTTCCCGGCGGCGTCGGACAGACCGAGCCATTCGCGACGCTCGATCGTCTGTACTATTCGCCGCTTTGTCTTGGCCTCGGCGCAGGGTTTGCCGTGTTGCTCGTCTTCATGACGCGAGGAGCCCGGCCCTGACGCCCGACGCCCGACGCCCGACGCCCGACTGAAACGGAGCAATGAATGAATTCTTTCGCCCGCTACCGTCGAGCCGCGCTGACCGCCTTCTGCCTCTTCGGCGTCGCACCTTCCGCATCCGCCTCCAGCTACCAAAGCCTCGACAAGCTGGCCCGCGAGTGGCGCGCATTTCAGCGGCCGACCGTCGAAAATTGCGCTCCGGATTACGGCGCCGCGGCGATGGCCGAGAAGGCGAGGGGGCTTGCGCAATTTCAGAAGCGACTCGACGCGATCGACACCCAGGGCTGGCCGGCTGCGCGTGCGAACGACAAGGCGCTCGTCGCCGCCGAAATGGCCGGCATGGACTTCGACCTGCGCGTCCTGAAGCCCTGGGCGCGCGATCCGGCGTTTTACGCCAACGTCTTCAGCGATGACAGCGATGTGCCCGAGCACGAAGGGCCATCGATCCATCCGCCGATCGATCTGCAGTCCTACCAGTACCCTTTGTCGAAGGCCGACCAGGCAAAGCTGACCTGCTTCATCGGCGCCATTCCGAGAATTCTCGCCGACGCCAAGGACAATCTCAAGGACGCGAACGCCCGTGACCTGTGGGTCTACGGCGCCGCCGCATTCGGCCAGCAGAGCGCGACGCTTCAATCATACGCCGCCGGAACGCTCGACATGCGCACGCTCGAAGGTGCCAAGCGCGCGGATATGGCGGGCGCGGAGCAGTCGTTGCTCAAGGCGATCGCCGATGCGCGCGCGGCGACCGACGAATTCCGCGCGTGGCTCGAAAAAGAAGCGACGTCGAAAACCGGGCCTTCGGGCGTCGGCAAGGAGAACTACGACTGGTACATGAAGCATGTCCGTCTCGTCCCTTATGGCTGGGACGAACAGGTCGCGCATCTTCGCCGCGAACTTGAACGGGCCCGCGCCTCGCTGGCGTTAGAGGAATTCAAGAACCGCAATTTGCCGCCGCAAAACCCGGCCAACGACCAGGACGCCTACATGGCGATGGCGAAAGCGAAAATGCAGGCGCTGACGGATTTTCTCGTCCGCAACGGTCTCGTCGACGACAAGCCCTATTTCCGCGAAGCGATGGCGGTCCAGATAGGAGGCTACACCTCCCCTGAGAACCGGAATTTCTTCGCCCACGGAACAGCGCTCGATCCAACGCCGCTCTACACTCACTTCTATCACTGGATTGAACTGGCGCGGCTGAAACACGAGCCGCATCGCAAATCTATTCGCGCAACGACGCCGCTCTACGACATCTATGACAGCCGCTCCGAGGGTCTCGCGACGGCGATGGAGGAGCTCTTGATGCAGGCGGGGCTCTACGACCAATCCCCGAGGAGCCGCGAAATCGTGTGGATCATGCTGGCGAACCGCGCCGCGCGCGGGCTCGCATCACTCTGTGTCCAGTCGAACGACATGACGCTCGAAGACGCAGGGAGGTTTCACGCAAGCTGGACGCCGCGCAAATGGTCCGACCCCAAGAGCGATCTTGTCGCTTTCGAGCAGCTGTTGTATCTCCGCCAGCCCGGCTACGGCACGAGTTACATCACCGGCAAGCTCGCGCTTGATCGCCTGATCAGCGAATACGCTTTCGAGCAGGAGCAGAAGGGCGAAGCGTTCAGCCTGCCGGAATTCTTCAGGACGGTGAACGCTTCGGGAATTGTGCCTTTCGCGCTCATCGAGAGGGACATGGTCGCGCATCCGCTTTCGATGGAGGAAGGCGAATGACCGTCGCCGTCGTTCGCAGTCAAGATTCGCCGATGCAGCAAAGCGGGCGAGGCGGGAAAAACCCTCTCCCGCTAGCGGGAGAGGGTCGGCGCGCGCCAGCGCGCCGGGGTGAGGGTCGGCGGCCTCGACGCCGGCATTCTGCATGAAATCACGCTGGCTCACCCGCCGCCGGACAGGTCCGGCGGCCGCCCTCTCCCGCAAGCGGGAGAGGGCAAGGAGTCTCGTCATCATCGCCTTACGTCAGCGGGTCAGAAAACATGCCCCAAACCCTTCGCATTGAAACCGACGGCGCGGTTCGCTCGCTCGTGCTGTGCCGGGCGGGCGAATATAATACGATTACGGAGCAATTGCGGGATGATTTGGGCGCGGCGATCGACGCCGCCGATCGCGACGATGCGATCAAAGTCATTCTCCTCCACGGCGAGGGCCCAGCGTTCTGCGCAGGCTTCGGACTCGACTGGTCAACCATGGCGCAGGCGGCCGGCGAAGGCGCCGAACGCGGCTGGGATTCGGTCGCCGACCTCGGAATGATCGGGCAATACGCCGCGGTTTTCTCGAAGCTCCACACATGTTCGAAGCCGACGATCGCCGCAGTGCAGGGCTGGTGCGTCGCCGGCGGAACCGACCTCGCCTTCAACTCCGATATTATTCTGTGCTCGCATTCGGCGCGCTTCGGCTATCCGCCGGCGCGGGTCTGGGGCGTTCCGGAGCAACCCTGGCTCTGGGTCGCGCGGCTCGGCCTTCAGGCCGCGCGCCGCTATCTCTTCACGGGCGATGAGATTTCGAGCCTCGAAGCCGAGAGGCTCGGGCTCGTGTGGAAACGCGTGCCCGATGAGGGCCTCATGAAGGAATCGACGGAGCTCGCGCGGCGCATCGCGCTCATGCCTTTGAACCAGCTCAAGATGATGAAGCTCGTTTTGAACGAAGCGGCGCACCGAGCCTATGATCCGCACACGTCGCGCCTGTTGGGATGCATCTTCGACGGCGTCGCCCGGCATACGGAGGAAGGCAGAGCCTTCGTCGCCCGCGCCGGCGAAATTGGCTGGCGCGATGCCGTGCGCGAACGCGATCGGCCTTTCGGCGATTATGGGGAGACCAAGTCGAAATCGTAGCGCACGCTCCGGGACACGGGAAAGGACGTCATCACGCCGCGATGGTCTTCCTTATCGCTCCCGCATGGTCGGGGTGGATGCCGAGGCGGTCGGCGAGCCTTTCGAGAAACGCAGCCTCCGCGCCGTCGTCGCCGGCGGTCGCTGCGGCGGCCGCGTAGAGTTCGGCGGCATGATTGGGCGAGCGCGCGCCCCTGGCTATGTGATCCAGCCGCTCGGAGTCGGGCAGCCGCTCAAGCAGCGCACGACGGTCATCGTCGCTTGCCCCGGCTTTGATCAGCGCGGCGTCGATCGCAAGGCGCTCTTGCCGGTCAAGCTCGCCGTCGGCGTAGGCCGCGCCGAACATGGCGTGGACTAGAGCATCCTGACCGAGGGTTGATTCACAAATTCCGCGAACAGTGATTCGGTCTCCTTCTTGATTGAGGGAGGCGACGATGAGCGCAGGTTACGACCGCACGCTGCGGGATCGAGTGATC